>WNFU01000109.1_pt1 | contig 122919 bp, 122 predicted proteins | sample 5400121 | NCBI WGS metagenome assembly WNFU01 (sample SAMN13153360, study PRJNA577476) | soil metagenome | isolation source: 100 cm soil or saprolite under grassland replicate 1 | place: USA:California | collected 2016-06-15 | reverse complement strand
CATTCAGGGATCCGACCAGATGGTGATCGAGCTCGCCGGCGTCGATCCGAAGCGGGCCACCGAGCTGATCGGAAAGACGGCGAAGCTCGAGCTCTACGACCTCCAGGGCGACTTGCTTCCTCCGTCCGCGGATCTCCAGGGGAACCCGACCCCTCAGACCTCGATCTTCGATCTGCTCGTGACCTTGCAGCGTCAGGCTAAGAAGGGGTCCCCGGATCAGTTCTATCTCCTGAAGCCGGTCAAGAAAGCCGGTGCCAAGAAGCCGGACTACAAGGTCGTCGTCGGCCCAATGTCGACTCGCCAGGCGATCCTCAAATCGAAGTACGTCCGGACGCAGGGCAAGAAGGGACAGATTCCCAAGGGCGATCGGGTCTTTGCGGTGCCCGAGAACATGGTCGTCGTCACGTGCGGCAAGGGCGACCGCTTCTGCCCGAACCTTCCCAATACGCCGGAGCGCACCTACTTCTACCTCTTCAAGTACCAGCCGCGGGACAAGGACAAAAAGATCCCGGAGATGACGGGCTCCGACTTGAACCTGAAGGGAACCAGGCAGGACTTCGGGACGGGAACCGACACCGGCCCGATCGTCCGGATGGACTTCACGAAGAGCGGCGCCAAGAAGTTCCAGGACATCACCCGGGATCTCGCGGAGCGCGGGCGCATCCGCTACAACCAGGGCGGGGGCCAGGGCGACCCCAGCAACTACAACCAGCAGTTCGCGATCGTCCTCGACCGGGAGATCAAGTCCGCTCCGTCGGTCGACTTCTCCCAGTATCCCAACGGCATTTCGGGCAGCGGCGGCGCCGAGATCACCGGCATCGGCTCGATCGGCGAGGCGAAGGATCTCGCGCTCGTCCTGCAGACAGGTGCATTGCCGTACGACTTCCGCCAGCTGGAGAAGACCGAGATCTCCTCCACGCTCGGTAAGGACTCATTGCAGGAGGCGAAGCGGGCTGCGATCGGCGGCATGATCGTCGTCGCGCTCTTCCTCCTCCTCTTCTATCGCTTCCTCGGCCTCGTCGCCGTCATCGGCCTCGGCATCTACGCCGCCTTCCTCTACGCAGCCGTGCTGCTCTTCAACGTCACGCTCACCCTGCCGGGCTTCGCCGGCCTCATCCTCACGATCGGAGTCGCGGCAGACGCGAACGTGGTCGTCTTCGAACGCATCAAAGAAGAGGTCCGCGCGGGCAAATCCGTGCGGGCCGCGATCTCCACCGGATACGCCAAGGGCTTCCACACGATCATCGACGCGAACGTCGTGACGGCGATCACCGCGCTGATCCTGTTCCTGGTCGCGACGGCGGGCGTCAAGGGCTTCGCCCTCATGCTCCTGATCGGCACGGCGATCTCGCTCGTGACGGCGGTCGCCGCCACGCGCGCGATGCTCGGCCTCCTTGCAGGCTTTCGCTGGTTCGACAACCCCCGCTTCATGGGCGCGGCCGGCCAGCAGGGCGCCAAGTGGCTGCAGATCGACTTCATGCGGCGGCGCTACCTGTGGTTTGCGATCTCGGGCGCGATCGTCGTCGTCGCCATCGCGTCCCTGGGCCTCAAGGGGCTCAACCTGGGCATCGACTTCAAGGGCGGCACGCAGGTCACCTTCAACACGCCCCAGCCGCAACTCGTCGACACCGTGCGCAGCGACGCCCGCGCGATCGATCCCAGCTTCAACAAGGCGGTCATCCAGGGCCGGGGGAAGCAGACCGGAGGCAAGTACCAGGAGTTCCAGTTGCGCACGAGGACGCTGAGCCCGGCCCTGGGGACGAAGCTCGGCGACGGGTTGAAGAGCCGGTTGGGCGCGACGCACTATGGATCGAAGAGCGTCTCGGAGAGCTTCGGACGGCAGATCGCACGCTCCGCAATCCTGGCGATCATCTTCTCGCTCTTCCTGATCGTTCTCTACCTGGCGATCCGGTTCGACTTCAAGTACGCGATCCCCGTGATCGCGGCTCTGATCCACGACATCGTGATCACCGTCGGCGTGTACTCGCTGACGGGGCGGGAGGTATCGACTGCCACCGTCGCTGCCGTCCTGACCGTGCTCGGATACTCGATCTACGACACGATCATCATCTTCGACCGCATCCGCGAGAACGTGCCGCTCATGCGGCGGGCCGCGTTCGCGACGATCGCGAACATCTCGCTCTGGGAGACCATCAGGCGATCCCTGGCGACGACATTCATCACGCTGCTCCCGGTCGCCTCCCTGCTCTTCTTCGGTGGCGCGACCCTGAAGGACTTCGCGTTCGCGCTGCTGATCGGCATCGGCTCCGGCGCCTACTCGTCGATCTTCATCGCGGCTCCGATCCTCACGATCCTGAAGGAGCGGGAGCCGGAATACGCGCGCCGGATCGGCCAGGTCGGCGTCGAGGCTGAGGGCCCGGAACCCGATGGGGGCCCTCTCGCCCGCCGCCGGGCGCGTGCGCCGATCGGAGGGCCGGCGGTCGACAGCGGCACGGTCGCGCTCGAGGAGGCGACTCAGGCTGCGGCGGCCGAGCCGGCGCCGGGCCTCATCGACGGGCTGGTGCCCGAGTCGGCTCCGGCGGCCGCGAGCTCCAAACGCGAGCGACGCCGCCAGCGTCGCCGGGCGAGGCCACATGGCCGACGACGATAAATCCCTGCTGGACACTGTCGAGCGGATGGGGCTCGCGGCGCTCGGTGCCGTCGCCCTGACCGCGGAGCGCGCCGACGCGCTGGCCGACGAGCTCGCCGCGAAAGGCGATATGCGCCGCGAGGAAGCCCGGGAGCTGATCGAGCAGGCAACGCGCCGTTGGCGGGGCGAGGCGGTCCGCATGGGCGAGAAAGCCGGTGCGGGCCTCGAAGGCGTCTTCCACCAGCTGGGCCTGGTCACGCGCGCCGACTTCGACGAGCTCGAGCTTCGGGTCGCGCAGCTGGAACATCGCCTGCGACTGCTCGAAGACACTCCCAAGGACACTCTGCAACAGACTGCAACGTCCGCGCCACCGCACTGAGGTCTTGCCGACGGTGTTCCGTGTCGCGTCCGAATAGGGCTTCCGGGGCCCGCGTGGAACACTTCTAGCCATGGCGCAAGCGCCCCCGAAGACGCGTAACCTCGGCCGGCTGACGGAGATCGCCCAGGTGGCCGTCCGGCACGGCTTCGGCTACTTCTTCGAGCGTCACAAGCTCACCGACCTTCTCCCGGGCCGGGGCAACGGGGCGGTCATCGTCGCCGGCACCCCCTCGCAGCGCGGTCAGCATCTCCGCGAGCTCCTCGACGAGCTCGGCCCGACCTTCGTCAAGTTCGGCCAGCTGCTCTCGATGCGGCCGGACGTCCTCCCTCCGGACATCATCTCCGAGCTACGGGGACTCCAGGACGACGTGCGTCCCTTCCGGTACGAGGAGGTTGAGCGCGTCGTCACCGAGGAGCTCGGACAGCCGATCGAGCGCCTCTTCCTCGAGTTCGACCGCGAGCCGATCGCGGCGGCGTCGATCGGACAGGTGCACCGCGCCGTGCTCCCGAACGGCCACACGGTCGCGGTCAAGGTGCAGCGGCCCGGAGCGCCGCAACAGATCGAGGCCGACCTCGGCCTGCTCTACCAGGCCGCACGCATCGTCAAGGAGCGCGTACGCGCACTCGACTTCGTCGACGTCCGCGAGCTCGTCGACGAGTTCGCGCGCGCCATCCGGCAAGAGCTCGACTACCGGCTCGAAGGGCGCAACGCGGAGACCCTCCATCGCCACTTCGCGGGCCACCCGCACGTCCACGTCCCGCGCGTCTACTGGAGCTACACGCGCGCGCGCGTGCTGACGCTCGAGTTCGTCGAGGGCCGGCAGCTCGCCGACATCGACGAGGCCGGCTACTCGCTCGAGGAGCGGAAACGCCTGGCCGAGGTGATCGCCGAGGCCTGGATGACGATGATCTTCCGCGACGGCGTCTTCCACGGCGACCCGCATCCGGCGAACATCCTCGTCATCACCCCGGAGCGGATCGGGCTCGTCGACTTCGGTCTCGTCGGCAAGCTCACCGACGACGACGTCTCAAAGGCGACCCGCCTCTTCATCGACGTTGCGAACGAGAACGTCGAGGAAATCCCGAAGCGGCTCGCCGATCTCGGCGTTCGCTATCCCAAGGAACGGGAGGACGAGTTTCTCAACGAGATCCGCGAGCTCTTTTACCGCTACTACGGCGCGAGCCTCGCAGAGATCGACCCGCTCCAGGTCATCCGCGAAGTCTTCGGGGTCATCTACTCGTTGAACCTGCGGCTGCCGACGCGTTTCATCATTCTCGACAAGGCGATCGGCACGCTCGCCTCGGTCGGCGTCGAGCTCTACCCGGACTTCAACGTCTTCGAGGTGGCGAAGCCGTACGCGCGGAGCCTCATGCTCGGGCGCTACACGCCCCAGCGGATGCTCTCGCGGGCCCGCCGGGAGTCGCTGAAGCTCGCCTCCGTCTTCGCCGAGTACCCGCACCAGGTGCACGACGTCCTCGAGCAGATGCGCGATGGGCAGATCGAGGTCGGCTTCGTCCACAAGGGTCTCGACGAGTTCATGCACAAGCTCGACGTGGCGTTCAACCGGCTGATCATCGCGTTCGTCGTCGCCGCCGGACTGATCGGATCGAGCCTGATCGGTGTCTTCGCGACCTCCGGCCCGCAAGTGCTGGGCTTGAACATCGTCTCGGCTTTCGGCTTCTTCCTCGCGGGAGTGCTGGGACTCTGGCTCCTCTGGGGGGTCTTCCGCTCCGGAAGGATCTGAGCAGGAAGCCGTGGCCCAAAGGCCCGCGGCCGCTGGAGCGGGCTGTCGATTCTTCGGCACAGAGTCGCGAGAAAGGACAACTGGCGGTCGTGCTCCGCCGACGCTAGCTTCGGCGCCATGTCAAGCGCCCTGCTCCTTGCCGAGCCGGAAGAGACGAGCCGGAGCTTTCTCGAGCGGCACCTGACGCAGGACGGGTTCGAGGTCGTCGGGGCCGAGAACGGCGAGGCACTCGACGTACTCGAGGTGACGCGGCCGGATCTCGTTCTGATCGGCGACCCGGAGGGGTCCGAGCTTTGCCGCCGGCTGCGCGAAGGCGAGCCCGGCCGTTCGTGGGATCGTCAGGTGCCCGTGATCCTGCTGGGAGGGCAGGAGTCGGACCCCGTTGATCGTGTGCGGGCGTTCGCCCGCGGGTGCGATGACTACCTCGATCGGCCGTTCTTGTACGACGAGCTCGTGGCCCGCATCCGTGCCGTGCTGCGCCGGGCGGCGCCGTCGGTCGTGGAGCGGCTCGAAGCCGGTGGAATCGAGATCGACCGGCCCACTCGGCGTGTGACTGTCGTCGGCGAGCGCGTCGTTTTGCCGACGAAGGAGTACGAGTTGCTCCTGAAGCTGGCGAGCGATCCGTATCGCGTCTTCACGAAGGAGGAGCTTCTGCGCGAGGTCTGGGGCTTCCGGTCGATCGGCCGGACACGAACCCTCGACTCACATGCCTCGCGCCTGCGCAGGCGTCTGAACGGCCCGGGCCGCCAGCCGTACGTCCAGAACGTCTGGGGCGTCGGCTACTGCCTGCTCGGCGACTGACCAGTCGGGGAGCTGGCACTGACTTCTGCTGTTGAACGCGGAAAGCGGGTCCGCGAGAAGGACATCGCGCCGCCGGGAACCATCCACGGTATGACCTTGACCGAGAATCTTCCGGCACGCACGGCGGGGTCTTCCTCTTTGAGCTCGCGTGCCCGCGCCGGGTCGACGTTCAGGATCGAGAGCCCGCGGAGCTGCTCATCGTCGAGGGGCCCGGCTGCGAGCAGGTGACCGGCCTCGTGGAGATCGGCGAGGTGCGCCATGTGGGCGTCCTGCAGCGCAGCGGCCGCCTCCGCTTCGAGCTCGGGTGCGTCGGGTCTGAGGATCAACAGCGTGATGGTGAAACGGTCGAATTGCACCGGTCGCCTCCTTGGGGGCACGGGCTGCGGAGCGGGCCGGCCCGCTCCGCAGCGGAGTTCGTCAGCTGTTACTTCCCGACCGTGTCGACGTAGTCCTGGAACACCTTCGGCCACCCGTTCGAGTAGCCGGTGTGCGCTTCCTCGGCGTCCTTGCCGAGAGCCTCGAAGCCACGGTGCTCGAGATCGACGCGCGTGCCGTCGCCCTCGGGCGTGAAGCGGACCTCGATCTCGGTCGGCGCGATCGCGTCCGGATTGACCTTCCACTCCAGCATGAGCCGGTGGGGCGGCTCCCATGCGGTCACGTTCGCCCAGTGCGCTTCCTCGCCGCTCGTCATGCGCTCGTAGATCCGGCCGCTGGGCCCGGTCTCGAAGACGATCGCCTCCGGAGGCCCGGCGTCCTTGTCCATCGCCTGCACGGAATACTCTTTCGGCCACCACGTCGCCAAGCCCTCGGTGAAGACCTCGAAGGCCTTCTCCGGTGACGCGGCAACGACCGCCGACTTCTGGATCACGAGCTCTGTCTCTTGCGTGCTCACTGCTGCTCCTCTCCATTGCATTCGACGGCCGCCTCGAAGCTGCTGAGAGCCGTCGTCCAGAACCTGTCGAAGTACGCGCGAAGCTCGCCCAGCCCGTCCGGATCGAGCCGGTAGATGCGGCGCGTGCCTGCACGCCGCTCGGTCACGAGCCCGGCTTCCTTCAACACCCGCAAATGCTGGGAGACGGCCGGGCGGCTGACGGGAAGCTCACCGGCGAGCTCGCCGACGGCCCGGGGGCCACTCTGCAGAAGCTCGAAGATCCGGCGCCTCGTCGGGTCGCCGAGCGCGTCCATCGCACTTGCGTAAGCCATAACTTACGGTAAGTCTATGCTTACAGAAGAGTGTTGTCAAGTGCTCCTTCAAGCTTCAGCAGCCGCTCCTTTCGTTCGAGGCCGCCGGCGTAGCCGACGAGCGAGCCGTTCGCTCCGACGACGCGATGGCATGGGAGCACGATCGGGATCGGGTTGCGGTTCATGACCGTTCCGACGGCGCGTGCGGCCTGGGGCCGGCCGGCCGCTCGGGCCAGAGCGCCGTAGGTCGTCACCTCTCCGTGGGGGACGCGGGCGAGCCGCCTGAGGACGTCGCGGCTGAACGGCGCTGCGGGCCGAAGGTCGACGGCGAGCTCGAACTGCTTGCGCCTGCCGTCGAAGTACTCGTCGAGCTGACGCCGAACGGGTTCGATCGGGCCCGCCGCGCGGAGCACGCGGGCCCCGAAGGCCCGGGCGAGCTCCTCGGTCATGCGGTCCGGCTCGGGATCGAACGAGATCCGGCAGAGACCGCGGTCGGTCGTCGCGACCAGCAATGTGCCGATCGGCGAATCGGTCAGGTCGTAAGCGACGTCGAGCAGGCCCGCGGCGGCGGCGGCCTCTCGAAAACCACGGTCGAGCGCAGGGGAGACGGTCATTGCATGCTCCTTCGTAGACGACGAATACCGGATGAAGCCGCCTGGCGCGCGGCCTGCTCGCTCGAGCCGAGCGCGGCGCCGATCGCGGCGTAGGAAAGGTCGTAGCCGTAGCGGAGGACGACTGCGGCGCGCTCCTTGCGCGGCAGCGCGCCGGCGAGCTCACCGAGCTCCGCGTAGGCGGGACGGGTTTCGAGCGACGGCTCCGGCGCTTCGGGCTCGGCATCGCGCCGCCGGTGCTGATCTGCCGCTACCCGGCGTGCGATCGTCAGTGCCCAGGCGCGCAGGTTGTCGGCATGGCGAAGCCGGTCGTACGCGCGGAGCGCGCGGAGAAAGGTCTCCTGGTACGCATCCTCGGCAGCTTGGGGGCCGAGTAGCCGACGGAGCTCGCCGAGGACGGCAGCTTGGTGGTCCTCGTAGAAGCGTTCGAACGGCGGCGGCGCCGCTTGCGGTGCCGCTTTCAGGGCGCGCGGGCTTTGCCCGCGAGCCCGTCTGAAATGACCGGTCGACTCGCTCATTGAAAACCTACCGCACTAGGCGCACGAGAGCCATCATCTTCTCTAACGCGCGGGCGCCCCGAAATGTGAGACTCGGCGCGTGCGGGCGGGAGTCGTCGGGCACGTCGAATGGGTTCGGTTCGCCGCCGTCGATCGCGTGCCCGAGCCCGGCGCGATCATCCAGGCGCGCTCGTCATGGCTGGAGCCGGCGGGCGGAGGTGGGGTCGCCGCGGTGCAGCTGCTGAAGCTCACCGGCGAGGTCGACTTCTTCGTCGCCGTCGGGAACGACGATCTCGGCCGTCTCGCGCGCGATCGGCTCGAGGAACTGGGCCTTCGCGTGCACGCTGCAACTCGGGACGCGCCACAGCGGCAGGCCTTCACGTACCTCGACCGGCAAGGCGAGCGGACGATCACCCTGCTCGGCGAGAAGCTCCATCCGCTCGGCAGGGATCCGCTGCCCTGGGGCGAGCTGGCTGGAATCGATGCTGTGTACTTCACCGCCGGCGACGCAGAGGCGCTTCGTGCTGCGCGCCGGGCCCGCGTGCTCGTCGCCACCGCCCGCGAGCTGCCGACGCTGGTCGAGGCCGGCGTCCAGTTGGATGCGCTCGTCCGGAGCGGGACCGATCCCGGGGAGGCGTACAAGCCGGGGCAGATCGATCCGGAGCCTGCGCTCGTCGTCTCCACAACCGGCCGCGAGGGCGGGAGCTTCGTCGCCGGGGAACGGTCCGGAACCTACGAAGCCGCGGAGCTGCCTGGACCCCTTGCCGATGCCTACGGCGCCGGCGATTCGTTTGCCGCGGGTCTGACATTTGCGCTTGCGCGGGGAGACGAAACCGAAGCGGCGCTTGCCTTCGCGGCCCGCTGCGGAGCGGCAGCGCTGACCGGCCGCGGGGCCTACGAAGGACTGTTGCACGGCCCGGAGCGCGATCGGTAGCCTCCGGCAGATGGCTCGCATCGCCCGGCTCGTCATCCGCCATCGGCTGCTCGTCGTCGGTGCCTGGATCGTCCTCACGCTGGTCGGTGCCTTCTCGACGACGCGGCTCGCCGATCGCTGGTTCCAGTCCTTCTCGATCCCAGGCTACTCGGCGTACGAGGCGAATCAGCGCACGCTGAAGCTCTTCGGATCCGGGGAACAGGCGCCGCTGGTCGCGGTCTTCACCTCGCCCAGCAAGGACGTGACCCGGGTCGACGGCATCCGCCGAGCGATCGACGCGACCGCCCACGTCGTGCGTGGCTCGCGGACCGGGTCCTGGTTCGAGACGCACAGCGACATGTACCTCTCGAAAGACCGGCACACGATGGTCGCGACGATCTATCCGCCCGGGAACGCGACCTTCTCGAGCTTCCCGCCGATCAAGGAGGCGCAGGCGGCGCTGAAGTCGGCGACCCCGCAGGGTGTGACCAGCCATCTGACCGGACGCGACGCGATCTTCGAGTCGCAGGGCGGCGAGACCGGGCCCGGCGTGCTCACCGAGACGCTGATCGGCGCGGTGGGAGCGCTCATCATTCTCCTCTTCGTCTTCGGGACACTCCCGGCAATCGGGATGCCGCTCGCGATGGCGGCGAGCTCGATCCTGACCACGTTCGCGTGTGTGTACGTGCTCACGTACCTCACGGACGTCTCGATCATCATCCAGTTCCTCGTCGCGCTCGTTGGCCTCGGCGTCGCGATCGACTATGCCCTGGTAATGATCTTCCGCTTCCGCGAGGAGCTTGCGTTAGGCCGGTCGACCGACGACGCCCTCGTCGAGACGATGACCCACGCCGGGCGCTCAGTGATCATCTCCGGCTCGACGGTCGCGATCGGGCTGCTGAGCATGATCATCCTGCCGCTGCCGTTCATCCGCTCGATCGGGATCGGGGGCATGCTCATCCCTGCGGTTTCGGTCCTTGCTTCGATCACATTGCTCCCGGCGCTGCTCTCGATGCTCGGCCCGAGGATCAACCGGCTGCGCGTGATGCCGCGGCGCTTCGTCAATCCGCCGAGCGCGGAGCGGGGCCTCTGGGCGCGCTGGGCACGGCTCGTGGGGAGGAGGCCGCTAACCGTGTTCGTACTCGGCGCGGTCGTCGTGACGCTCGTCGTCCTGCCTGCGTTCCACATCAACCCGAGCGACGCGCAGTTGAAGAACGAGCCTGCGATCGGAGACGCGGCTGCCGGCCAGCAGGCGATCACGCAATCGGGCATCCCGGACGGCGTCTATCTCCCGCACGTCGTTCTCGTCGAGAAGGATGCGTCTCCCGCAACGCTCGAGCAAGTCGCGCACGCCGTCGCGAGGACACCTGGGATCTACGGCGCGGCTGCGCCGCCGTCGTGGCGCAAGGACGACGCCGGCCTCGTCGAGGCTTTCGGAACCGTGGACGGCAACGCCCGAGAGGCGAAGGAGACGATCTCGCACCTTCGCAACGACGTCTTACCGAGCGTCGAATCGCAGCTGGGAGGCTCGACCCAGATCACGCTGGCAGGAGTCCCGGCCGAGACCCGCGACTTCATCAAGGCCGTGTACGGGAAGTTCCCGTTCGTGCTGCTCTTCGTCCTGATCATGACCTTCGTGCTGCTGATGCGCGCGTTCCGCTCGGTGTTGCTGCCGCTGAAGGCCGTGATCCTCAACCTGATCTCGCTCGGCGCCGCGTACGGAATCGTCGTCTTCATCTTCCAGGACGGTCACGGGAGCGAGGCGATCTGGAACATCCAGGCGACCGACGCGGTCATTTCGTGGATCCCGCTCATGATCTTCGCCTTCCTCTACGGGATCTCGATGGACTACGAGGTGTTCATGCTCACCCGGATGCGCGAGGCCTACGACGAGACGGGGCACACGAAGAAGGCGATCGAGCTCGGGCTGGCACGGACCGGGAAGCTCGTGACGAGCGCCGCGCTCGTCCTCATGTTCGCGTTCTTCTCACTCTCGACGGGCCCTGGGCCGGACATCAAACAGTTCGCGATCGGCCTGTCGGCCGGGATCATCTTCGATGCGACCGTGATCAGAGCGCTGCTCGTGCCGTCGACGATGCAGCTCCTAGGACGCTGGAACTGGTGGCTGCCGAGCTGGACGGCGAGGGTACTGCGCACCCACCCGAGCCCGCTCGAGCCCGCAACGAGCGAGACCTAATGGTCCCGGGCCACGGGCCCGGGACTCGCAGGAAGTGCTTCGCACTTTCTGCGACTTAAAGCACGCAAGCCAAGGGCCGACGCCCCGACCAGCCCGCCCACGCCACGATCGCGGCTACTGCGCCAGTCCTGCACGAGTGGGCGAAAAGAGTTGCGGAGTGGGTGAATGTGGTTTAGAGTGGGGCAACGTGGAATACCCGTCCGGCCCCGACAATGCTCCTAGGCGAATACGAGCACACGATCGATGACAAGAACCGCGTCACGCTTCCGGCGAAGTTCAGGGTGGCGTTCGCAGGCGGTCTCGTCGTCACCCGCGGTCTCGAAGGCTGCCTCTACGCGTATCCGCGCAGCGACTGGGAGCAGCTCGTGGAGTCGTGGCTCGCCGGCCTCGGGCCCTTCAGCAAGGAGGCCCGCCGGGTCCAGCGCTTCTTCTTCGCGGGCGCAGCCGAGGCCGAGCTCGACCGCCAGGGCCGCGTGATGATCCCGGCGGCCCTCATCCAGCACGGAGGGCTTGGCCGGAACGTCGTCGTGGCCGGAATGCGGGACCATCTCGAGATCTGGGACAGCGCCGAGTGGCGCAAGGAGCTGAAAGAGGTCGAAGGGAGCGCAGAAGATGTTGCCGAACGTCTTGCAACCAAACGAGACTGATCACGTTCCCGTCCTCGCCGAGGAGGTGCGGGAGCTATTGGCGATTCGCCCCGGGGAGACCGTCGTCGACGCCACCTTCGGGGCAGGCGGCCACGCCGCGATTCTCGCCGCCGACCTGCGTGGCAAGGGCCGCTTCATCGCGGTCGACCGCGACCCAAGCGTCCGGCCGTACTTCGAAGGGTTCCGCCGGCACGCCGGCGTCCAGTCGCGGTTCCTCCGCGGCGAGGCCTCCGTCGTGCTCGACCAGTTGGCCGAGAACGGGGTTCATGCCGACGCGATCCTGCTCGACCTCGGCGTTTCGAGCATGCAGATCGACCGCCCCGAGCGCGGCTTCTCCTATGCCGTCGACGCGCCGCTCGACATGCGCATGGACCCGACCGCCGACCTCTCCGCGGCTGACCTCGTGAACGAGGAGCCGGAGCGCGAGCTGGCGCACATCTTTCGCAGCTACGGCGAGGAGCGCTACGCAAAGCAGATCGCGCGCGCGATCGGACGCCGCCGCAAGCAGCGGCCGATCGAGCGGACAGGTGAGCTCGTCGAGATCATCCGCTCGGCGATTCCCGCACCCGCGCGGTTCGGCGACGGGCATCCCGCGAAGCGCGTCTTCCAGGCGCTCAGGATCGCGGTCAACAACGAGCTCGGCGAGCTCGAAGAAGCCCTACCGGCAGCGTTCGAGATGCTGCGACCCCAGGGACGGCTCGCGGTGATCGCCTTCCACTCGCTGGAGGACCGGATCGTCAAGCGCTTCTTCCAGAAGCTCGAGCGCGGCTGCGTCTGCCCGCCCGACTTCCCGGTCTGCGTCTGCGGGCGCGAGCCGGAGCTGCGACGGCTGAACCGGAAGGCGATCCGGCCCAGCCCCCAGGAGCTGGCCCTCAACCCGCGCGCCGCCTCGGCCAGGCTGCGCGCCGTCGTCAAGGCGTAGCTCATGGCCCGCGCCGCGGCTGCCCAAGCTCAGCCGGCGCCCGCCCGTCCGCGCGTACGCCCGAGGTCGAAAGCCGCCCGGCGCCCGGCGCCGCGTCGGCGGGTCGCTGGCGGAGCCTTCTGGATCGGCGCCGTCGCTGTGCTCCTCGCGGGCGTCGTCGCGCTGAACGTCGCAGTGCTGCGACTGAACGTTCGCCTGGACGACACGAGCCGTGAGCGGGCCAGGCTGCGCGCGGACAACTCCGAGCTCAACTCGGAGATCGCCGCCCGCGCTGCTTCCGGTCGCATCATCACCCTGGCCAGCGACCGGCTCGGGCTTGCCCCCGCCGGGCCGGACAACTGGACCTATCTCCACCTGGGCAGATGAAGCTGGCCAACCGGCGAATCCGCCTTGTGCTCGCCATCTTTGCGTTCGCGTTCGTGGCGATGTTCGTGCGGGCCGCCTGGCTACAGGGGATCCGCGCCGGCAACTACGAGCGGCTGGCCGCGGGGCAGCACCGCGCCACGATCGTCGACCCGGCCGGGCGGGGCACGATCTTCGACCGCACCGGCGTCCAGCTCGCAATCGCGCGCCAGGCGACCACGGTCTACGCCAACCCACGCCAGATTCGCGACCCCGAGGCGACCGCAAGCATCGTTGCGCGGGCTCTTCGGCTCGACCCCGAGAAGGTGCAGCTGCAGCTCTCCGATCGCTCTCGCGGCTTCGTCTACATCGCGCGCAAGGCCGATTCGGAGCGAGCGGCAATTCTCAAGCGGGCCGGCATCGTCGGTCTGGGCTTCACCTCTGAGGAGCAGCGCGTCTACCCGTTGGGCCACGTGGCGGCGCAAGTCGTCGGCTACGCCGGAACGGACAATCACGGGCTGGCCGGCCTCGAGCTGGGCCTCGACAAGGAGCTCGCCGGCAAGCCCGGTTCCGAGACCGTCACTCGCGACCCCTCCGGGCGGGCGATCGACGTCCTCCGCTCGACCGAAGCGCGCGCGGGCCAGGACGTGACGCTCACGATCGACAACAGGATCCAGGGGCAGGCGGAGGCCGTCCTCCGCAAGACGATCGACCAGTGGCATGCGAAAGGAGCGTCCGCGGTCGTGCTCGATCCAAGGACGGGGTCGGTTCTGGCCATGGCTGTCGAGCGCGGGTACGACGCGAACCTGTTCCCGATCGTGCCGCGGGACCGGCAGCGCAACCGCACGATCACCGACACCTACGAACCGGGTTCGACCTTCAAGATCGTGACCGTGAGCGCGGTGCTCTCCGAAGGGCTCGTGACGCCCCGGTCGGCCTTCACCCTGCCGTACGAGATCCACGTCGCCGACCGCGTGATCCGCGATGCGCATCCACGCGGCACCGAGCGCCTGACGGTCGATCAGATCCTTTCGTACTCGTCGAACGTCGGCACGATCACGCTCGCGCAGCTCCTGGGCACGGAGCGGCTCTCGGAGTGGATCAGCCGCTTCGGCTTCGGGCACAAGACGGGGATCGATTTCCCGGGCGAGAGTCAGGGCATCGTCCCGCCGCTCGAGCGCTGGTCCGGCTCAACGATCGGGACGCTCCCGATCGGTCACGGCATCGCGATCACGCCGGTGCAGATGGCGGCGGCATACGGGACGGTCGCAAACGGCGGCGTCTGGCGGCGGCCGCATCTGGTCGAGCGGATGGGCAGCGACCGGCCTGCCGAGTCCTCTCGTCGGGTTCTCACGCCGCGGGTCGCACACCAGGTGCTGCGGATGATGGAGGACGTCGTCATCGAAGGAACCGGCCAGGAGGCACAGCTTCCGGGTTACAAGGTGGCAGGGAAGACGGGCACGGCTGCGAAACCGGATCCGGACGGGGGCTACTCGACGTCGCGCTATGTCGCCTCGTTCGTCGGGATGGTGCCTGCGTCGAGCCCGCGCCTGGTGATCGTCGTCACGGTCGACGAGCCTGCAGCGGCGATCTGGGGTGGGGTCGTGGCCGCCCCGGCCTTCCAGCAGATTGCCGGCTTCGACCTCCAGTTGCTCAATATCCCGCCGGACGCGCCGGAGACCTTGCCACCGAAGCCGTAGCAATCGGACGCGTCGGGCCGCGGTCCGCTACTCGACAGGCCTTAGGCGCTGGAATCGTTTGCCACGCTTCAGGCGAAGCAATCGGCCCATCTGTTCGGCGAAGCGAGGGAGCTCATCGGCGCGCACATGGAGTACACCCTCGCGTTCTTCCTCGTATTGAGGAGGCCACTGCATATAGATGCCGAGGACCACAACACCGTCGCCGCGGTTCTCAGCACTCAGGTGCATCTCCGAGAATTCGGATTCCCACCGCTTGGCCCCGGCCCATCCGCTCTTCTCGGCACCGAGTTCCTCGAAGAAGCCGAGATGTCTGCGCGGAAAGGCTCGATCATCTCTAGGTGAGGCGCCCCAGTGAAGCTCGCACGCATCGCAGAACAGCTCGCCCCGAGCCAGATTGTCGGGGATGTCCAGGTGGAGATCACGGATCTCGCCTACGACACGCGCGCGGTCCGGCCCGGAACGCTCTTCTTCTGCGTTCCCGGCGCGCGCTTTGACGGGCACGAGCTGGCCGACCGTGCGATCGACGCGGGCGCCGCGGCGCTCGTCGTCGAGCACCCGGTCGCCTCCCGAGTGCCGCAGCTCGTTGTCGCCGGCGCCAGGGAGGCGATGGCCGCAGCTGCGACCGAGTTCTTCGGCCGGCCGACCGAGGAACTCGAGGTCGTGGGCGTCACAGGTACGAACGGGAAAACCACGACCGCCTTCCTGCTCTACTCGATCCTCGCGACGGCGGGGAGGAAGCCGGGACTACTCGGGACGATCGAGTCCCGGGTCGGCGGAGAGCGCCGGCCCTCGATCCGGACCACTCCCGAGGCGATCGATCTCCAGCGCCTGTTCCGGGAGATGCTCGATGCCGGCGACCAGAGCTGCGCGATGGAGGCGACCTCGCACGGCTCTCAGCTCAAGCGCCTCGAGCACATCCATTTCGAGGTCCTCGTCTTCACGAACCTGACCCAGGACCACCTCGACCTGCACGGGACGATGGACGCCTATTTCGAGGCGAAGCGCCGGCTCTTCATCGAGGGCAAGCCGCCGGCCGCACTCAACGTCGGCGACCCGTGGGGGCGCCGCCTCGCCGCCGACCGGCCCGACGCGCTCACCTACGGCTTCGCGGAGGACGCGATGCTGCGCCCGGAGGCGCTAAACGGCATCGACCTCAAACTTCGTGGTCGCTTCAACGTCGAGAACGCGCTCGGAGCGATGGCGGGCGCCCGCCTGCTCGGGATCGACGACGAGGCGATCGTCCCGGGCCTGGAAGCGCTCGAGGGGGTTCCCGGCCGCTTCGAGACCGTCGACGAGGGCCAACCCTTCACGGTCGTCGTCGACTACGCGCACACGCCGAATTCGCTCGAGAACGTGCTCGCAACCGCGCGTGAGCTCGACTCGGGGCGCGTGATCTGCGTTTTCGGCTGCGGCGGTGACCGCGACCGTGAGAAGCGCCCGATCATGGGTCGGATCGCGAGTGAGCTCGCCGACGTCGCAATCGTCACCTCCGACAATCCGCGCAGCGAGGATCCGCGCGCGATCATCGAGGAGATCGTCGCGGGGACGGGAGACGAGCTCGAAGTCGTGCCCGACCGGCGCGAGGCGATCGCCCGCGCAGTCGAGGCCGCTGCTCCCGGCGACGTCGTGCTCATCGCCGGCAAGGGCCATGAGCAGGGCCAGCAGTTTCGCGACCGAACAGTTCCCTTCGATGACCGCGAAGTCGCACGGGAAGCCCTGAGGAGACTCGGGGCGGCCGCAACGTGATCCCGCTCTCACTCGACGAGATTGCCGCCCTCAATCCCGGCCGCCTCGACGCGGCGCCGTGGGCGGACGAGGTGACGGGCGTGCAGATCGACTCGCGGCTGATCGACGAGGGCGACCTTTTCTTCGCGATCGGCGACGGCGCAGATTTCACCCGGCACGCATTTGCGCGCGGAGCTGCCGCGACCCTCGTCCCGGTGGACGCGTTCTCGGAGCTCGCGGCCCTCGGCGGCGCGGTGCGCGCCCGTAGCTCGGCGCGCGTCGTCGGCATCACCGGCTCGACCGGCAAGACCTCGACCAAGGACATCCTCGCCGCGCTCTGCCGCTCCCATGCCCGGACGGTCGCCGCCGAGGGCGGGCAAAACAACGAGATCGGGCTCCCGCTGACGCTGACTCGGATCGAGCCGGATACGGAGGTAATCATCTGCGAGATGGGCATGCGCGGCCTTGGCCAGATCGCCGAGCTCTGCGCAGTCGCGCGTCCCGATATCGGCATCATCACGAGCATCGGCCCCGTGCACCTGGAGCTGCTCGGGACGGTCGAGCACGTGGCAGAGGCGAAGGCCGAGGTCGTGGCCTCGCTGCCTGCGGATGGTGTCGCCGTTGTGCCGGACGAGCCGCTGCTCGAGCCGTTCCTTGCGCGTGACGACATTGAGATCAGGAAGTTCGGCCCGGAGAACATCAAACGCTTCGATCGCGTCGAGGGCGGCTGCCGGGTCGCGTTTGCACTCGGTGACCGCAAGCTCGAGCTCGAGTTCCCGTTCACCGCACGCCACCAAGCCGGCAACGCCGTGGCCGCATTGCTCGCCCTCGAGGCGCTGGGACTTCCGTTCCCCGAGGGGAGGGTCGACGTCGAGCTTTCGCGCTGGCGCGGCGAAGAATCGCCGCTTCCGGGCGGAGGTCTGCTCATCAACGACGCCTACAACGCGAACCCGGCCTCGATGCGGGCGGCGCTCGAACACCTGGCGGAGCACGGGGGCCGGAAGGTCGCCGTGCTCGGGGAGATGGCCGAGCTGGGGCCGACGGCGCCTGCATACCACCGCGAGGTGGGTGAGATCATTCAGGCTCTCGGCATCGACTCGGTACTGGCGGTGGGAGAGCTTGCGCGCGCGTACGGCGGCGAGTTCGCGCGCGACGCAGAGGAGGCGGTCGAGAAGGTGGGCGACGTGGTCCGACCAGGCGATGTCGTGCTCGTCAAAGGGTCGCGCGCGGTTGGCCTCGAAGTCGTTGCCGAAGCACTGACGGCGGTGCGTACCTAGTGCCCCTCCCAGCAATACTCGACGGCCTCTGGCCCGCGATTACGCGGCGCCAGAGCCCACCCTCGCCCTTGCCAAGGCTTCTAGCCTTGGCCGCGGACGAGTGCGGCCTCTGGCTTGGTACTCGCGACCCAGAAGCTCGGCAGCATCACTGGAAGGGGCACTAGTGGAGCGGGTGCTCGCGGCCGGGATCATGGCGATGGCGATCTCGATTCTCGCCGGACCGAAGTTCATCGACATCCTGCGGCGGAAGGAGTACGGCCAGCACATCCGCGCAGAGGGCCCCGCCGGGCACCACCTGAAGCAGGGCACGCCGACGATGGGAGGGCTCCTGATCGTGCTCTCGATGATCGCGCCGTTCCTGGCGCTCAGCCGCTACACGGAGGCGGGCCTGACGGTGTTCTTCGTCACGCTCGGCTGCGCTGCGATCGGCTTCGTCGACGACCTGATCAAGGTCACGCATCGCCGCTCCCTGGGGCTGGCCGGCCGCTGGAAGCTCCTGCTGCTCCTGGCGATCACGGCCGGGGTGGGGTGGTCGGCACACGACCAAGGGCTGGCCACAGCCGTCTACGTGCCCGTCCTCGACTGGCGCATCGGACTCTCTTTCGGCTTCTACGTGCTCCTTTTCCTGATCATCGCCGGCGCCGCCAACGGCGCAAACCTGACGGACGGCATCGACGGGCTCGCGGTCGGTGTCGGGATGATCGCCCTGATCACTTTCACGGCGATGAACGTCGTCACGTGGATCCGCTCGGCGACCTCGACCGAGCTGCGCGAGGCCTCGGCGCTCGACCTCGCGATCCTGGGCGCGGCGCTGACGGGGGGCGCGATCGGCTTCCTCTGGTACAACGCCTTTCCCGCCGAGGTCTTCATGGGCGACACGGGCTCGATGGCGATCGGCGGCGCGATCGGGGGCTTCGCGGTGATGACGAAGACGGAGCTGCTGCTCCTCCTGATCGGCGGCATCTTCGTCGTCGAGGCGCTTTCGGTCATCCTCCAGGTCTTCTCGTTCCGCTACTGGGGCCGGCGTCTGTTCCTGATGACTCCGATCCACCACCATTTCGAGATGAAGGCCTGGTCCGAGACGAAGATCATGGTCCGCTTCTGGATCCTCGCCGCCATCACGTGCGCGATGGCCTTCGCCTTCTACTACCGCTACTACCTCGATTTCAGGGCTCTGAGATGACCTTCCTGGTCGTGGGCCTCGCCCGCTCGGGGCAGGCTGCGGCTCTCGCACTGCGGAGGCGTGGGAAGGAGGTGATCGGTGTGGACGCCTCCGCGCAGCTGGACACGGGCAGGCTTGCCGAGTCCGGCGTCGAACTCCATCTCGGGACCGAGGAGGAGCGTTTGCTCGACGGCGTCGAGACATTGATCAAGAGCCCGGGAGTGCCGGCTGAGGCGCCGCTTGTCGCGGCGGCACGGAGCCGCCGCATTCCCGTCTGGAGCGAGGTCGAGCTCGGCTCGCGCTTGCTCCCGAACCCGATCCTCGGCGTCACGGGGACGAACGGGAAGACGACGACGAGCGAGCTCCTCGGCGTCATGCTCGGCGCACCCGTCGCCGGCAACGTCGGTCGGGCGCTCTGCGACCTCGACGGCGAGGTGGAGCCGGAGCAGCTCGTCGTGTGCGAAGTCTCGAGCTTCCAGCTCGAGGACGTGCACGAGTTTCGGCCACGCTTGGCCGTGCTGCTCAACATCGAGCCTGACCACCTCGACCGGCACGGCACGCTCGAGGCTTATCGCGACGCGAAGCTCCGTCTTTTCGAGAACCAGGGCGGAGGCGACACGGCGGTTCTCCCGCGCGGGTTCGGCACTGTGCCCGGCAAAGGGGCGCGGATCGAGTTCGACGGAAGCGATCCGCTTCCGGCCGAGCCGCGGATTCCTGGCGCGCACAATCGCGAGAACGCGGCCGCCGCGACCGCCGCCGCGCGAGCGCTCGGTGTCGACGACACCCGCATCGCCGAGACGCTGGAGACTTTCCCCGGGGTCGCGCATCGCCTGGAGCCGGTCGCCGAGGCTCGCGGCGTGCGCTACGTGAACGACTCGAAGGCGACGAACACGGCTGCCGCCCGCAGAGCGATTACCGCCTATGACGCGCCTCTGCACGTCATCCTCGGCGGCCGCGGCAAGGGCGAGAGCTACAGCGAGCTCGCCCTCGAGCTGGTCGGCCGGGCTCGCCGTGCCTACCTGATCGGCGAGACCGCCGGTGACCTCGCGGTCGCGCTCGAGCTGGCCGGAGTCGATCACGAATCGAGCGGCGACCTCGAGACCGCGGTCCGGTCGGCGGCGAGGAACGCGAGGGCGGGCGAGATCGTCCTGCTCGCGCCCGCCTGCGCGAGCTACGACCAGTTTCGCGATTTCGAGGAGCGCGGCGACGCGTTCCGCCGGCTAGCCCAGGAGCTGGCCGCGTGAAGAAGGGCCAGCTCGACACACACATCCTCGTCCTCGTCACGCTCGGCCTGACCGCCTTCGGGCTCGTGATGGTCTACAGCGCAACCTCGGCCGCCGCAGCGCTCGGCGGCTCGGACCCGAGCTACTACCTGAAGCGCGAGGCGATCTACGCGCTGGTCGGAGTCGCTCTCCTGATGGTGCTCTACCGGGCGGACTATCGGGCGCTCCGCTACCTCGCCCCAGTGCTGATGCTTTCCAGCATCGGACTCTGTTTCGCGGTGCTCGTCGTCGGCCAGCAGGTGAACGGCGCCCGCCGGTGGCTCGGAGTCGGGCCACTGAGCTTTCAGCCCTCGGAGCTAGCGAAGCTCAGCCTCGCGATCTGGGCCGCCGCCTACCTCGCGCGCCGTCCCGCGCCGCGCACGCTCGGCGAGCTCCTCCGGCCGCTCGGGCTCACGACCGGGCTCGTCTGCGCGCTGATCCTCGTCGAGCCCGACCTCGGGACTGTGATTGCGATCGGCATCGTGCTCGGCGCGATCCTGATCGTCTCGGGCGCGCCGTTGCGTGTGCTCGGGACCGGCGGCACGCTCGCCGCCATGCTCGGGATCGCGGCCATCTGGATCGAGCCGTACCGCCGCGCTCGCTTCTTCAGCTTCCTCGATCCCTGGCACGACGCGCAGGGTGCCGGCTACCAGACGGTGCAGGCGATCATCGGGCTCGGCTCGGGCGGGCCGTTCGGCGTCGGTCTCGGCCAGGGGCCGTCGAAGGTCAACTACCTACCAGAGGCGCACACGGACATGATCTTTGCGGTCATCGGCGAGGAGCTCGGCCTGCTCGGGACGACCTTCGTCATCGCCCTGTTCGGCCTCTTCGCGTACGCGGGTTTCCGCGTTGCCCTGCGCTGCCGCGATCCCTTCGGCAAGCGGCTCGCTGCGGGCCTGACGACGCTCGTCTGCGGCCAGGCGCTGATCAACCTTGCCGCCGTGCTCGGGCTCGCGCCGCTGACCGGGATCACGCTTCCCTTCGTCTCGTACGGCGGGTCGAGCCTCATCGTCTCGCTCGCGGCGGTGGGCGTCCTCCTTAACATCGCAGGACATGGCGGACGCGCGAGCGCTCAAATGCCTGATCGCAGCCGGCGGAACAGCCGGCCACGTGCTGCCGTCGCTCGCGGTCGCCGAAGCGCTCGTGGCGCGCGGCGTCAAGGTGACCTTCGCCGGGTCGCCGGATCACGTCGAGGCGCGGCTCGTTCCTGAGGCCGGCTTCGAGCTCGACACGTTCAAGATCTCCGGTCTGCCGCGCCGGCCGACCCCAGCGCTCGCCCGCTCGCTCGCTCGGGCTGTGAGGGCGCCACGGGCCTGCCGCCGCATCCTGGCCGAGCGGAAGCCGGACGTGGTGCTCGGCGGCGGGGGCTACGTCGCAGGGCCGATGGTCTACGCGGCCTCCCGCAGGGGGATTCCCGCGGCGCTGATGGAGGCCGACGCGCACCTTGGGCTCGCCAACCGGCTCGGCGCGCCGTTCGCAGAGCGCATCTTCCTCGCCTTTCCGATCGAAGGGCGCCAGGGCTCCAAGTACCGGGTGACAGGGAGACCGATCCCGGCCCGCAACCGGGCACCCTCGCGGGCGCAGGGCCGTCGCGTCTTCGACCTGCCGCCGCGGGCGCGCGTCCTGCTCGTCTTCGGCGGGAGCCTGGGCGCCGCGAGCCTGAACGACGTCGTGGTCGAGTCCTTCGGGCAGTCAGGGCCGGCGATGCTGCACCTCTGCGGCGACCGTGACTTCGAACGTCTGGGGCGGCGCGTACAGCGGGACGACTACAAGCTCGCCCCCTTCACGGACGAGTTCGGCGCGGCGCTCGCGGCGGCGGATCTCGTTCTCGCGCGTGCAGGCGGATCAGTCTGGGAGATCGCGGCTGCCGGGAAGCCCGCGATCCTCGTCCCCTATCCGTTTGCGACCGCGGACCACCAGGCCAAGAACGCGCGCTACTTCGAGCGCGTCGGCGGGGCGATCACGGTTCCCGAGACCGAGCTCGGCCGCGTGCCCGACCTCGCCCGCTCGCTGCTCGGCGACGCGGAGCGATTGCAGGAGATGGGGGAGGCGATGAAACGGGTCGCCCGCCCCGACGCCGCCGAGCACATCGCACAGGAGCTCATTGCCATCGCTCGCTGATCAAAGGTTCTGGTTCGTGGGGATCGGCGGCGCCGGGCTTTCGGGCTACGCCGTCCTCGCGAAGGCCTGGGGAGCCGAGGTCGCCGGTTGGGACCGGGTCGAGACTCCCTACCTCGAGCACGTGCGCGCGGCGGGGATTCCCGTCACCATTTCCGCGGTGATCGAGGGAGCACCGGAAGCCTACGAGGCGGTCGTCTCGACGGCGTTCGCCGGACAGGTGCCCGGCCGCACGCGGGCGGAGCTGCTGCGGGAGCTCGTCTCGCTCCAGGATTCGATTGTCGTCGCGGGCGCGCACGGGAAGACGACGACCGCCGGCATGATCGCGTTCGCGCTCGACCGCCTTGGCCGAGATCCCGCCTTCCTGATCGGCGGCGAGATTCCGCAGCTCGGCGGCAACGCCAGGGCGGGCTCGGGGTGGCTCGTCGTCGAGGGCGACGAGTCCGACCGGACGATCGAGCAGCTGCGCCCGAAGATCGCGGTCGTCACGAATGTCGACCTCGATCACCATTCGGAGTTCGCCTCGCGCGCCGAGGTCGATGAGCTCTTCGAGGGCTGGCTCGCCCAGGTTCCGCAGGTCGTCCGTGGGGAGGAGCTGGAGCCGGTCGACTTCGAGCTGGCCCTGCCGGGCGAGCACAACCGCAGAAACGCGGCCGCCGCGCTCGCGGCTCTGGAGCTCATGGGAGTGGCAGCTGAGCAGGCCCAGTCGCAGCTCGCAGGCTTCACGGGCGCGGGACGGAGGCTCGAGCATCGTGGCCAGGCGGGCGGTGTGAACGTGCTCGACGACTACGCGCACCATCCGGCGGAGATCTCGGCGACGATCACTGCAGTGCGAAACGGCGGGCGGGTGCTCGTGCTCTTCCAGCCGCACCTGTACTCACGGACGCGCCATCTCGCGCATGAGATCGCCGCGGCCCTCGCGTCCGCAGACGTGGTCGCCGTCACCGAGATTTACCGAGCACGCGAGGAGCCCATCGAGGGAGTGAGCGGGAAGCTCGTCGTCGACGCCGTGGCTGAGGCGCGCCCAGGGATGCCGCTCGCATGGACGCCGACCATCGAACAGGGAGTGAGCTTTCTCGCGCGCCGGGCTCGTCCGCGCGACATCGTCCTGACGGTCGGCGCTGGCGACGTCGACCGTGCCGCCGATCTCCTCCTCGAGGCGCTTGTGTGAGCTGTCTTGTGTGCGACGTCCTCCAAGGACACATCGAGCCTCCCGGCGGCGTCATCTACGAGGACGAGCACTGGGTCGTTGACCACTCGATAAGCCCTGTCGCGCTGAAGGGCTGGCTAATCCTGAAGCCGAGGCGTCACGTCGAAGATTTCGGGGATCTCTCTGCGGAGGAGGCGGAGCGCTTCGGGCCCGTCGCCCGGTCCGCGGCCGCCGCCGTGCGCGATGCGCTCGGGCCCGAGCGCGTCTACGTCTGCTCGTTCGGAGAGGAATGGCGACACGTGCACGTCCACGTCGTTCCGCGCTACGCCGACATGGGGGCGCTCAGCTACGAAGTCCTCGATCAGATGTGGTCGGACGCGAGTCCCTGGTCGTGCAGCGACGAGGAAGCGGTTGCTGCCGCCGAGGCGGTCCGCCGAGCATGGCGCTGACGATCGAGGGAAACGTACCGCTCGGCCGGCTGACGACAGTCGGCATCGGCGGCCCTGCTCGCCACTTCGCGCGGCCCGGCACGCTCGGCGAGCTCGAGGAGGCACTGGTCTGGGCCGGGGAACGGGGCCTCGACGTCTGCACGATCGGGCTCGGATCGAACCTCCTGATCGCCGACGAGGGCGTGGACGCGCTCGTGCTCCGGCTCGAAGGTGAGCTGGCCGAGGCTCGTGCCGAAGACGGGCTGCTGGTCGCGGGTGGTGGGGCCGCGAACGCGGTGTCCTTGCACCGCGCTCGCGCGGCCGGGCTCGGTGGCTTCGAGTTCGCCTGCGCAATCCCGGGCACAGTCGGCGGAGGCGTGCAGATGAACGCAGGCGCCTACGGGGGCGACTGGAAGGCCATCGTCGAGCGCGCGCTCGTCGTCTCCGCAGAGGGTTCCGAGTGGCGGACGCCGGACGGGCTCGGCCTCGACTACCGCCGCTCGGGGCTGCGGCCCGGCGAAGTGGTGGCCCGCGTCGAATTCCGGCTCCAGCCTCGCGCCCCCAAGGAGATCAAGCAGACGGTGGCGGACATGCAGGCGAAGCGGAAGGCCGCGCAGCCGACGAACAAACGCACCTTCGGGTCGGTCTTCAAGAACCCGGAGCACGAGTTGTCCGCAGGACGGATGCTCGAGGCGTGCGGGCTCAAGGGCCATCAGATCGGCGGCGCCCAGATCTCCCCGCGGCACGCGAACTTCATCGAGAACGCGGGCCGGGGGAAAGCAATCGAGGCTGTCGCGCTCATGGCCGAGGCCCGTCGCCAAGCGCTCGAGAAATTCGGCGTCGAGCTCGAGCGCGAAGTGCGGTTCGTCGGCCGGCTCGAGCTGCCGGCCGCGGGCGAGACGCTGTAGGGCTTCCCCCGCTGGCGCCGAACTGGGGTGCGTGGCCGACACCCGCAAGCGTCGCTCTGCCGTCGTTGCGCTGCCCGGACGCCGCCCGGCGGTGTCGCTTCGCCTCGCCCGCTTCCTTCCCTCCGGCCGCTCCCTGCTCGTGGGCTTCGCTCTCGTGGCGCTGGCCGTGGGCTCGTACGTCGGGGCGCGCGAGACGTCGGCCTTCGCGGTGCAGGATGTCGAGGTCTCCGGGACGCGACCCCTCGTCGCGCGCCGCGTCGAGCAGGCACTCGCATCGCTCGAAGGCAAGAGCCTGCTCTCGGTCAATGCAGCCGCGATCGACGGACGGCTCGAGGCTCTGCCGGACGTCAAGCTCGTTTCCTACGATCGCGCCTTCCCGCATACGGCCCGGGTCGTCGTCTGGGCGGAGCGCCCAGCCGCCGTCCTGCGCCGCGGGTCCGGAGCCTGGCTCGTTTCCGAGCGGGGCCGGATCCTGCAGCGGCTCAGCGACGCCCCGGCGTCGAGGCTGCCGCGGATCTGGGTCGCGGAATCGTCGGTGCCGGGAGAAGGAGCGGTACTGTCCGACGACGAGGCACTGCAGCCGGCGCTGACTCTGGGGCGAGTCCTTTCGTTCGACAGGCGTTTCTTCGGTGGGGTGAGCGAGGCTCGAGAGCTCGACGGCGACCTCGTGCTCGTCCTGCGCAACGGCACGGAGGTCCGGCTCGGCGGAGCCGACGACCTTGCGCTCAAGATTGCCGTCGCGCGGCGCATCCTGGGGCTCGTAGAGCCGGGAGCCGAGTACGTGGACGTGAGTGTGCCCGAGCGGCCGGTCGTTCTCGGTAACCCTCAAGTCTCAGGTTGAGCATTACGGTTGGGAGGCTCACTTCCCGTTGACAGCCGGGTTCAGGGTGCGTAGTCTCTTGCCGGTTTCCGTCCGCCCCGTCCCCTACGCTCCACTAGAGGTCGAGCCTCACCGCCTGTGAACATGCGTGATCCGTCCCAGAAATTCCTCGCCGTCCTGAAGGTCGCCGGTGTCGGCGGCGGCGGCTCGAATGCCGTCAACCGGATGGTCGACGCCGGCCTGACCGGGTGCGAGTTCATCGCCGTCAATACGGATGCACAGGCGCTGCTGATGACCGATGCCGACGTGAAGCTCCAGATCGGCGCAGGGGTCACCCGTGGGCTTGGCGCGGGCGCGAATCCGGAAGTAGGGGGCGCCTCGGCGCGCGAGAGCCGCGACGAGCTGAAGGAGGCGCTGAAGGGTGCCGACATGGTGTTCGTGACCGCCGGCGAGGGTGGAGGAACCGGCACCGGAGCCGCGCCCGTGGTCGCCGGGCTCGCACAAGAACTGGAGGCGATCACCGTCGGGGTCGTCACGCGGCCGTTCTCATTCGAAGGCCGCAAGCGCGCGGAGCAGGCCGAGCTCGGAATCCGCGAGTTGCGCGAGAACGTCGACACGCTGATCGTGATCGAGAACGACCGGCTGTTGCAGGTCGTGGACAAGGAGACCTCGATCGTGGATGCGTTCCGGCTTGCGGACGACGTCCTGCGCCAGGGCGTTCAGGGCATCACCGACCTGATCATGATCCCCGGCCTCGTCAACCTCGACTTCGCCGACGTGCGGACGATCATGCGCGACGCAGGCTCGGCGTTGATGGGCATCGGCGTGGGCTCGGGCGTGAACATCACCGGTGGCTCCGACATGGGCCTCTTCGAGGTGAACGAGGCGGCCGAGGTCGTCACCGGGGCGGCCGACCAGAATGCGAACGTCATCTTCGGCGCGGTCATCGACCATGCGCTCAAGGACGAGGTGCGGGTCACCGTGATCGCGACCGGCTTCGGGCCCGAGCGCTACCGGCGCCGCCGCCGCGAGGAGCAGCCGGCCGAGGAGGGGATCGGAGCTCGGACTCCGTCCTCGGTCGACGAGGGAGCTTTCGAGCTCCCCGCCGACATCCTCGAAGTGCCTTCGTTCCTCCGCGATTCGTAGCTCGCTCGTTTAGGAATTCGCGGCCGCGGTACCTCAACCGTGCCCTCCCGGCGGGCCTCTCGTAGGCCCGCCAGTGGCCTGGTCAGCCGTTCCGCACGGAGCGGCTGACCGGCACTTGAAGCCTGGACTAGCATCCGCGGCGCATGCAGACCCTGCTGCGCACGCCCCTCTACGAACGCCACATCGCCCTCGGCGCGCGCATGGTTCCGTTCGCGGGTTGGGAGATGCCCGTCCAGTACGAGGGCGTCATCCCCGAGCACCGCGCCGTCCGTGAGGATTGCGGTGTCTTCGACGTCTCGCACATGGGCGAACTCGACGTCGAGGGCCCCCAGGCGCGCGCGCTGCTGCAGTCGTTGCTCTCGAACGACCTCGACCGGATCGAGGTCGCCGGCGCGCAGTACACGCTGCTGACGAACGAGCGTGGCGGGATCGTCGACGACCTCATCGTCTACCGGCTCGAGGGCGGGCGCTACCTGCTCGTCGTCAATGCGTCGAACAGGGAGACCGACTACGAGTGGCTGAAGGACCGCGAGCGCCCGGGATCGGATGTCCGCGACGCGTCGGACCGCTACGCGCTGTTGGCTGTGCAGGGACCGCGCTCGCACGAGCGGCTCGGCCTCGACGATGCTCCGGCCTTCACATTCGAGATGGGCGAGATCGACGGCGTCGAGTGCATGATCAACCGCACGGGCTACACGGGCGAGACGGGGGTCGAGCTGATGGCGATGGCCGAGGACGCGGAGCGGCTCTGGGACGCGGTCCTCGCCCGCGGCGTCATACCGTGCGGCCTGGGCGCTCGCGACACCTTGCGGCTGGAAGTGTGCTACCCGCTGCACGGAAACGACATCGGCCCGGAGACGGACGCGATCTCGGCCGGCCTCGGCTGGGTGTGCGCGCTCGACAAGGAGTTCACCGGCGTCGAGGAGCTGCGCCGGATCAAGGGCGAGGGCCCGGTGCGGAAGCTGGTCGCCTTCGTCATGCAGGAGGCGGGCATTCCCCGCCAGGGCATGGCGATCACGGAAGGCGGGGAGGTCACGTCCGGATCGCACTCGCCGATGCTCGACCGCGGCATCGGCATGGGCTACGTCCCGGTTGACCACTCGGCGCCGGGCTCGACGCTGACGATCGATATCCGTGGGCGCGAGCGGCGTGCCGAGGTCGTGCCCAAGCCCATCTACAAGGGTGAGGAGAGCTAGTGGCGGCAGACGAGACCTATCCCGACGGCCTGCAGTACCACTCCGAGCACGACTGGGCCCGGATCGAGGGCGACGAGGCGACGCTCGGCATCACCTGGTTCGCGCAGGACGCACTCGGCGAGCTCGTCCACTACGAGCCGCCCGAGGAGGGGGCCGAGATCGCGAAGGGCTCCTCGTACGGCGAGGTCGAATCCGTCAAGGCCGTCTCCGACCTGATCGCGCCGCTCTCGGGCGTGATCGTGGAGATCAACCAGAAGGTCGTCGCCGAGCCCGAGACCGTGAACGAAGACCCCTACGGCGAAGGCTGGCTCGTTCGCATTCGCCTGAGCGACGCGTCGGAAGCCGGCGACCTGATGGACGCCGGCGCCTACAAGAGCTTCGTCGCCGAGCAGTGAGCTTCCTCTCACTGACGGATCGCGATCGCGACGAGATGCTCGCGACGATCGGGGTCGACACGATCGACGAGCTCTTCCGCGACATCCCTGAGGCGGTGCGCTTCCGCGGTGAGCTCGACCTCGAACCGGCGCTCTCGGAGCCCGAGCTCGTGGCCCACCTCGAGGAGCTCGCGGGCCGCAACGTGGACACCGGCCGCGAGCTCTCCTTCCTCGGCGCGGGCATCTACGACCATTACGTCCCTGCGGTCGTCGACGCCGTCCTCCAGCGTGGCGAGTTCCTGACCGCGTACACGCCCTATCAGCCGGAGATGAGCCAGGGCGTGCTGCAGGCGATCTTCGAGTACCAGACGGCGATCTGCGAGCTCACCGGTATGGACGTCTCCAACGCCTCCGGCTACGACGGCACGACCGTGGCCGCCGACGCGTGTTACGTCGCGAAGCACGTCACCGGCCGCTCGCGCGTCGTGCTCGCCGAGACGCTCAGCCCGCAGGTGCGCCAGGTCGTGAAGACCTACGCCCCCGGCTTCGGGCTCGAGGTGGTCGAGGTGCCATACCGCGACGGCGTCACCGACCCGGACGAGCTCGCCGCTGCGGCGCAGGATGCCGCCTGCGTCATCTTCCAGCAGCCGAACTTCTTCGGCTGCCTCGAGCCCGCGCCGGATCTCGCCGCCGCGGCGAACGACTCCGGAGCCCTTCCGATCGCCCACGTCGATCCCGTCTCGCTCGGTGTCCTCGAAGCACCGGGTGAGTACGGCTGTGCGCTCGCGATCGGCGAGGGACAGGGCGCGGGCAACTACCAGTCGTACGGCGGCCCGCACTACGGCTTCATCGCCGCGCGCTCGGACTATGTGCGGCGCATGCCCGGCCGGATCGTCGGTGAGACGACCGACGTCGACGGCCGGCGCGCCTATGTGCTGACGCTGCAGACCCGGGAACAGCACATCCGCCGCGAGAAGGCGACCTCGAACATCACGACGAACCAGACGCTGCTGGCGCTCGCCGGCCTCGTCCACCTCTCATGGCTGGGCCCGCAGGGGCTGAGGGAGCAGGGGGAGACCTGCATGGCCCTCGCCGCCTACGCAAAGGAACGGCTCGGGCTTCCGCTCTTGTTTCCAGAACAGACAACATTCAAGGAGTTTGCCATCCGTGCCGGACGGCCTGCCGAGGAGGCGATCCGCGCCGCCCGCCGGCAGGGCGTCCATCCGGGCTATGCCCTCAGGCGCGATTACGCGGGCATGGAGGACGCGCTGCTCGTCTGCGTGACCGAGAAGCGAACGCGAGCCGACATCGACCGGCTGGCCGAGGTGCTCGCGCCGTGAAGCTGATCTACGAGCAGTCGCAGGAAGGCCGGCGCGCGTCGAGCCTGCCGCCGAACGACCTGCCGGTGCCCGAGGTGCCCGCCGCGCTCCGCCGCGAGCGGCCGCCGCGCCTCCCCGAGGTCGCGGAGCCGGAGCTCCTCCGGCACTTCACGAAGCTCTCGACGCGCACCTTCGGAATCGACACCGGCTTCTATCCGCTCGGCTCCTGCACGATGAAGCACAACCCGCGCGTCAACGAGCGCGTGGTCAACCTGCCGGGCTTCCGCGACTTGCACCCGCTCCAGGAAGAAGAGGCGGCGCAGGGCGCGCTCGAGCTGATGTGGCGGCTGCAGGAGATCCTGGCGGAGGTCGCGGGACTGCCGGCGGTCTCGCTCCAGCCGGCCGCCGGCTCGCAGGGGGAACTGACCGGGCTGATGCTCATGCGTGCCTACTTCGCCGACCGCGGCGAGGGTGAGACCAGGCGGAAGATCGTCATCCCGGACACCGCACACGGCACGAACCCCGCCAGCGTGACGATGGGCGGATACGAGCTCACGCCGGTGCAGACCGACCCGCGTGGGAATATCGACGTCGAGGACCTGCGCGCGAAGGTCGACGAAGGCACCGCGGGCCTGATGCTGACGAATCCTTCGACGCTCGGTCTCTTCGACGAGAACATCGAGGAGATCACGCGGATCTTCCACGAGGCGGGGGCGCTCATGTACTACGACGGGGCGAACCTGAACGCGGTCTGCGGGATCTCGCGCCCGGGGGACATGGGCTTCGACATCGTCCATTTCAACCTGCACAAGACCTTCTCGCAGCCGCACGGCGGCGGGGGGCCCGGTGGCGGACCGATCGCCGTCCGCGACCGGCTCGAGCCGTTCCTGCCTGTGCCCGCGGTCGTGCGCGAGGGCGAGAGCTTCCGGCTCGATTACGACCGTCCGAAGACGATCGGCAAGGTGCGGGCCTTCTGCGGGCCCTTCGGCGTCTTCGTCCGCTCATACGCGTACATCCGGTCGTACGGGGCGGGGCTGCGCGAGATGTCCGAGGTCGCCGTCCTCAATGCGAACTACCTCCTGGCGCGGCTCAAGGATGCCTACGGGCTCCCGTTCGACCGGCTCTGCATGCACGAGTTCGTGCTCTCGGCACGCCGTCTGAAGCGCGAGCACGGGATCACGGCGCTCGACGTCGCCAAGCGGCTGATGGACTACGGCTTCCACCCGCCGACGATCTATTTTCCGCTCATCGTGCCCGAGGCGCTCATGATCGAGCCGACCGAGACGGAACCGAAGGAGATCCTCGACGAGTTCGCCGACGCCATGCTCGAGATCGCCGGTGACGCCGCCGAGCGTCCCGATCTGCTCAAGGACGCACCCCATAACCGCCCGGTGCGCCGGGTCGACGAGGTGAAGGCGGCCAAGCGTGCTGTCGTCCGCTACCTGTTCGAGGACCACCCGGACTTGTCGGCCGAGCCGAGCGCGGGGCGGGCGCTCGAGACGCAGAAAGGTGCCTAGAGCGGTTGCGGAGTAGGTCGATTGTGTCGACCGGTCATTTCAGACGGACACCGGGCGTAGCCCGGCGTCCTGAGGGCGGCACCGCAAGCGGTGCCTAGCGCCTAGAGCAGATCGATGTCGACTTCGCGTTCCTCGAACCAGCCGCGCCGGGTGCGCTGGCGCCTGAGCCACCAGGTCAGCGCGGCAATGAACGCGCCAAAGAGCAGGATCCGTGCGTCGGCCCAGGCGATCGCAAACCACAGGACGACGACACTGGCGTAGGCGGCCCAGCGGACGAGGCGGTCGTTCTGGACGAGTTGCCACAAAGAGGCGGCAATGTTCATTGTGGTCCTCACTTGATTGTGGTTCCGCGCACAAGATCGGCGCGAACGGCGGAACCGGCGATCCCCCGCTTGAGGCGGCCGTTAAGATCGGCGGCGCGTGAGCGAGCAGCCTCAGGAGCAGCCGGCCCCGCAGCATCCGATCCGGCTCATCGTCAACGACGATCTCAGGCGCTCACGGCTCACGGTCTTCTTTCGCTTGCTGCTCGTGATCCCGCTCGTGATCTGGCTCCTCGTTTGGGGGATCGTTGTCCACCTTGCGGTGATCGTCGCCTGGTTCGCGACGCTCTTCATGGGCCGTTGCCCAACCGGGCTCCACAACTTCATCGCCCGCTACCTCAGGTACCTGACCCACGTGAACGCCTACCTGTACCTGATCGCGAATCCCTACCCGAAGTTCAGCGGCCGGCCCGGCTACCCGATCGACCTCGAGGTCGATCCGCCCGAGCGGCAGAACAGATTGGTGACGTTCTTCCGCATCATCCTCGCCATCCCCGCGCTGATCGTCGCGAGCGTCCTGATACAGGTGCTGCAGGTCATCGCCTTCCTCGGCTGGTTCGTCTGCCTCGCCATCGGACGGATGCCGAAAGGAATGCGCGATCTGTCCGCGTACTGCCTGCGCTATTCGATGCAGACCTACGGGTACGTGTTCCTCCTGACGTCGCGCTACCCGAGCTTCGCCGGCAGCCCCGCCGCCTGATTTCGCCACAATGAGGTCGTGATCGACCTCCGTTCCGACACGGCCACGACGCCCACTCCCGCGATGCGCGAAGCGATCGCCGCCGCAGAGGTCGGCGACGAGCAGCTCCGGGAGGACCCGACCGTGAACGAGCTCGAGCGGCGGACGGCGGAGACGCTCGGTCACGAGGACGCCGTCTTCGTCCCCACGGCGACAATGGCGAACGAGATCGCGTTGCGCGTGCTCGCCGATCCGGGTGACGAGCTGATTGCCGAGGAGAACGCGCACTTGCTGATCGCCGAGCTCGGCGGCCCGGCAGTCCACGCGGGGCTGATGACGCGGCCGCTGCCGAGCCGAGCCGGCCGCTTCACGCCCGAGCAGGTACGTGCGGCCGCGCGCAGGGGCAATCTGGGCCACGTGCCGACGACGCGCGTCGTCGCGATCGAGAACACGCACAACAGCTCCGGGGGGCGCGTCTGGCCGCTGGCAGAAGTGGCAGAGCTGGCCGAGACCTGCCGCGAGCTCGAGCTCGCGCTCCACCTCGACGGCGCACGGCTCTTCAACGCCGCCGTCGCGAGCGGGGAGGAGCCGGCCGCGATCGCGGGGCATGCGGACACGGTCACGATCTGCTTCTCGAAGGGTCTCGGCTGCCCGCTCGGCGCCGTCGTCGCTGGGTCCGCGGAACGGATGCTGCGCGCGCGGCGCTACAAGCACCAGTTCGGCGGTGCGATGCGCCAGGCGGGGATCGTCGCGGCCGCGTGCGTCTACGCGCTCGACCACCACGTCGATCGCTTGGCAGATGATCACGCGCGTGCGCGACGGCTCGCCGAAGGGCTGCAGGAGGCCGGCGTTCCCGTCGACCTGGAGCAGGTCGAGACGAACTTCGTGCAGGTCGATGTCGGCTCCCTCGAGCTGGCTGTCGGCGACGCGCTCGAGCGGCTGGTCGGCGAAGGCGTGCGCCTCTCGGCGACGATCCGGCCCGGAGTGCTGCGCGCGGTGACCCATCTCGGCATCGACGATGAGGACATCGACCGCGCGCTCGAAGCGATCCCGCGTGCACTGGGTGTCGCCGCCCGCGTCTAGCCCCTGTCCCCGGCGAGGAAGAACGAGACCGCGACGGCGGCGTAGAGCGCAATCAGCGCCGCTCCGTGCCAGTTGCTCGAGCGGCGATCCCAGAAGAGCCCGCCGACGACGAGCGTGGAGCCGCCGACCGCCGCCAGTTCCACCGGACGGAACGACAGCGCGAGCGGCTCGATCGCCCACGAGAGCAGGGCCACGGCCGGAATGAGGAAGACCGCCACCTGCGCGCTGGACGAGAGGGCGATCTCGGCGGCCAGCTTGACCTGCCCCCGATACGCGACGATGACCGCTCCTCCGTGCTCGGCCGCGTTGCCGACGATCGCGACGATGACCGCGGCGACGAAGAAGTCGGAGAGGTGGGCTTGCTCCGCGAAGGTCTCGATCGAGCCGACCAGGATCTCCGCGATCAGGGCCGTGACCGCGGTTGCCGCGGCGAGCACGGTGACCGAGGTCGTCAGCCGCCAGACTCCGTCCGCGGATTCCAGAGGCATGTGCTGTCGCCGATGCTCGCGCAGCTGCCACCACGTCGCCCAGAGGTAGACGAGCAGCACGACGATCGAGATCGGCACGGAGAGCACGGCGAGGGAATGGCGTTCCGGGTCGCCGTGCCAGCTCGGCACGGCCGGGACGAAGAAGGCGAGGGTTGCGACGAGCACGAGTCCGAGCCAGGTGAAGCTCGACCGGCGGTCGACGGTCTGGTTACCGCGCCCGAAGAGGAGCGAGAAGCCGAGGACGAGCAGCAGGTTGCCGACGACGCTGCCCGTCAGCGAGCCGCGTACGACCTCGGTTAGCCCGTTCGAGATCGCGATCAGCGAGATGATCAGCTCCGGCGCGTTGCCGAAGGTTGCGTTCAGGAAGCCGCCGATGCCCGGTCCGGTGTGGTAGGCGGCGTGCTCTGTCGCCTCTCCGATCAGCCACGCCAGCGGGACGAGCGTGAGCGAAGCAAGGACGAAGAGCGCTGTGTCCCCCCAGTGCAAGACGTAGTCGGCGAGAAAGGTGAGCGGCGCGAGCGCGAGCGAGCCCAAAAGGATCCTGCGCGCCACGGCGCTAGCCTAGCGGCATGCTCCGCGCCGTCCTGAGCACGGGGGAACCCAGGGTTCCCCCGTGGGCCCCCTCCTTCCCGCCTGGGCTTCGTCCAACTGCCGCGTGCCTGCGCCGGGCAAAGCCCGGCTCCGGCTTTCAACCCTTGCCCAGCGTCGAACGGGCTGATGCTTAGTGTTGCGCGCCGTCCTCTTCGACTGGGGAGACACGCTGATGGAGTTCGGGTATGACCCGGAGCTCGTCGAGGTGGGCCAGCGTGCCGGGCTGGAGGCGCTGGGCCGCGACGGCTTGCCGGATGCCGACGCGATTACAAGCCGCTTCCGCGAGCACTACGAGCCGCTCTTCTGGGTTCCCGGGACACTGGAGGAGATCGAGTACCCCGGCCTCGTCCGCGAGCTGCTCGGCCACTTCGGGATCGCCGTCTCCGAGGAGGAGCTCGGCCGCTTCCTCGAGGCCGAGCATGCCGCCTGGGCGCCGGCCCGCGTTCTGGGGTCGACGACACATGCGCTGCTCGAGTCGCTGCGGAAGCGCGGCCTGGGGCTCGGAGTGGTCTCGAACGCTTTCGACCCGGGTTGGCTCCTGCATCGCGACCTCGAGCAGATGGGGATCGCGCAGCGCATCGACTTCGCTGTCTTCTCGTCCGAGGTCGGCAAGCGGAAGCCGCACCCCGCTATCTTCGAGCGTGCGCTCGACGCGCTGGGCGTCGCGCCCGACGAGGCGATGTTCGTCGGCGATCGGCTCTACGAGGACGTTCGCGGCGCGAACGAGGTGGGGATGGCGAGCGTCCAGGCCGTCTGGTTCCGCGCCGACGAGCACCCCGAGGGCGGCGAGCCCGACCACCAGGCTTTCACGCAAATGGACGTTCTGAACCTCGTCGACCGGGCGTTGACCTCGGCCTGACCAAGCATTTTCGTGGGCGCTTGTCAAGTCTTGCGAATGCGCCCCGCGGTACCGACAATGTTCAGGTGATGCGGCACCTAGAGGTCGTTCCGCAAGCGCTCCCTCTCCACCCACAGGACGAGGTCGAGTGCAGGCGCTGCGAGGTTCACTGCGACAAGGTCGTCTACCCGTCCGCTTGCGTCGAGCGCGAATGCCCATTCCTCTACTCGTTCGTCGAGCTCGGCCGCACCTACGTCGGCTGCATGCAGAAGGTATTTGACGTCGAGATCGACCTCGCGCTCATGCTCGAGGCCGAGGAGCACGGAGAGTTCGGGGCCGTGCGGGCCAATCGCCGGCCGTTGCCGATGTGCCGGGTCGAGGTCGAGAGCTGCTACGAGGGCCGCGAGGAGGACCTCGGGTGCGTGAATCCCGAGTTCCACGAGCTGCCGCTCGGCGAGCCGAGCTTCCGCATCTTCGCGCAGGTCAAGCCGAACGCCTGAGGGCGCTCGCTCTTGCGTTGTTGCAGTTTCGGCACAGGGCTGTCACAGACATGCGCGAATTTCCTGGTTAGGCTGGAATCGGAGGGAGGCCCGCGGCCGGACCCCGCGGCATGTCTCTTTAGGGAGTGACCTTCGCGGCCCAGCGGGCGTGGAGCTTCTTTGTGACCTCGATCTGGCTCGCGTCTGGACCGTGTCCGTCCGGCCCCGGGACCTCGAGCACAGCTGGTAGTCCCTGAAGGCGCGGACGGCCGAGAAAGACGCCGAGCTTGTCTCCCAGCAGGCCCTCGCCGACGTTGTCGTGCCGGTCGAGGTTCGAGCCCAACGGCGCCTTCGAGTCGTTCACGTGGAGCGCGCGCAGCCGGTCGAGGCCGATTGAGCCGTCGAGCTCGTCCAGCACTGAATCCAGGGCGCCCTCGTCCGCTACGTCGCAACCAGAGACGTACAGGTGGCAGGAGTCGAGGCAGACTCCGAGCCGAGGATGCCCGCCGAGCCGGTCGAAGAAGAGCGCCAACTCCTCGATCGAGCGCCCGATCGTTCCGCCGGCCCCGGCGGAGTTCTCCATCAGGAGCCAGGTCGTTTCCGAGCAGCGGTCGAGCACCTTTTTCATCGCCTCGACGACGCGCTCGATCCCCACTTCCATCCCCGTGCCGAGATGTGAGCCGATGTGGAAGACGACGCCGTCGGCCTCGATCGCGCAACCGACGTCGACCGTGTTGCACATCGCGGCCACCGACTTTTCGTAGAAGTCGTCCTTCGGGCTCGCGAGGTTCACGAGATAGAGCGCATGGCAGAGAACACCGTCGATGCCGACCTCGGCCCGTCGCTCTTTGAAGCGCTCGAAGTTCTCTGCAGGGTGGTTCGTCGGCCGCCACGTGCGCGGGCTCTGCGTGAAGACCTGGACGGAGTCGGCGCCCATCGCCTCGGCGCGGTCGATCGCGGTGTGGATGCCCCCGGACGACGAGACGTGAGCGCCGATGAACATGCCTCGTACGATACGTTCGACCATGCCCCCGATCGTCCGCTTCGCACCGAGCCCGACCGGCCACCTCCACATCGGCGGTGTGCACACCGCGCTCTTCAACTGTCTCTACGCGCGCCACGAGCGAGGAGAGTTCCGGCTCCGGATCGAGAACACCGATACGAGTCGCGAGGTCGCCGAGGCGACCGGCCAGATCCAGGACTCGCTGCGCTGGCTCGGCCTCGACTGGGACGGCGAGGTCACGTTCCAGCTCGACCGCATGGAGCGCTGCCGCGAGGAGGCGCAGCGCCTCGTCGCCGAGGGGAAGGCGTACGAGGACGAGGGCGCGATCCGGATGCGGATGCCCGACGAGGGCATCACCGCGTGGGACGACCTTATCCGCGGCCGCATCGAGTTTCCGAACGAGAAGTTGGACGACCTCGTCATCGTCCGCGCCGACGGTCGCCCGACCTACAACTTCGCCTCGCCGGTCGAGGACTGGCTCGACGGGATCACCCACGTCATTCGCGGTGACGACCATATCTCGAACACTCCGAGGCAGATCCGGATCCTGGATGCACTCGGCGTGCCGCTGCCTGCTTACGCGCACCTGGCAAACATCTTCGGCCCGGACGGGAAGAAGCTCTCCAAGCGTCACGGGTCGGTGTCGGTTGAGGAGTTCCGCGCCGAGGGGTACCTTCCCGACGCGCTCGTCAACTTCCTCGCGCTGCTCGGCTGGAGCTACGACGACAAGACCACGGTCATGTCCCGGCAGGAGCTGATCGAGCGCTTCACCCTCGACCGGGTCGGGTCGAGCCCGGCGACCTTCGACTACGCGAAGCTCGCCTGGCTGAACGGCGTCTACCTCCGCGCGCTCGACCCCGACGAGCTCGCCGCCGCGCTCCTCACCTGGCTTCGCGATCAGGGCTACGACTGGGACGAGCAGCTCGTCCGTGCCTCGGTGCCGCTCGTGCAGGAGAAGATCTCGAAGCTTTCCGACTACCCGGACTTCGTCCGCTTCCTCTTCGAGGACGTCGAGCCCGACCCGGCACTCCTCGACGGCAGGGTGCTCGGCGAGGCCGAGGCCGCGCTCGCAGAGGTCGAGCCGTTCACGGCGGAGGCGATCGAGCACTCCCTGCGCACTGTTACCGAGCGGCTCGGGCTGAAGCCGCGCGAGGCCTTTCAGCCCATCCGCGTCGCCGTCACCGGCTCGCGAGTCTCACCCGGCCTCTTCGAGAGCATCGAGCTCCTCGGGCGCGAGCGGACACTCGACCGCGTCAGGCGCGCCCGGGCGGCCTGAGGGCGCGGCCCTGCCGAGGCAGGGCCTTCGGGTTCGCCAGCGGATCGAGAGCGCGCTGGAACTCCCGCCAGGCCTGGCGGCGAAAACGGGGCGTGGGACCGAGGCTCCTCACCCAGGCCCAAAGCACTGCCGTTGCTCCCTCCGGCAGCTCTTCGTGATTTACCACTTCGAACCAAGAAACGCCGGATCCCTCGAACGAGGTACGCCGTGAAGATCAGAAATACCAGCAAAGAGCGAACTTTGGGGCTAGCAGGAGGAAAGGTTGAGTCCGGTCCCGGCGTCTGGTCGTCGACAGCAATATGCGCATATGGGCTTGAACTCACTGCCCTCCGACGGGGGCACTGCAGCGCCGACTGTGCTGGTCGTCGAGGACGATCCTTCGTTGCGCATGCTTTGCCGCGTGAATCTCGAGCTCGAGCATTACCGAGTGCTCGAGGCTGAGACGGTCCAGCGCGCCGAGCAGCTCGTGATCAGCGAGCGGATCAACGTCGTGCTGCTCGACCTGCACGTGGGCGAGCGCCATGGGCTGGAACTGCTCCCGTTGCTTCGCAACGAACGGCCGCAGACAGCGGTCTGTCTCCTCAGCGGCACGTCGGAGACGGATCCTCCGCTCGTGGCAGGCATCGACGATTTCATTCGTAAGCCGTTTGAGCTCGAGGATCTGATCGCGACCGTGCGGCGGCTGCTTTCCAAAGAGCCGACGCAATCCTGACACGCATTCGAATATCCGGGGGGATATCCGGGCGTGTAGATTCCCCGTGATGAACGTCGCCACCGTGCGCAGCCCCGCCGAGTACGAGGAGCGCCTGCGCAATTACCTGTTCGAGCGCGCGGAGGAGGTCCGGGCCGTGCGCGTCGGCGAGAAGGAGGTCTCGGAGCGAGCCGCAATCGTGGCGCGCTACGCCGACCTCTTCAGCCGCGAGCAGCTCGACGCCCTGCGCTCGGCCGAGAGCGAGGCCGGAGGGGACGAGCACGAGCGGCTCCACCGGTTGCGGAAGGAGTGCGAGGCGGGCGTCGCCGACCAGGAGCTCTCCGAGCGGCAGGACCAGCTCGAGAACGCGATCCTCGCGGAGCGGGTCGTCTTCGGAGGTGAGGAGGTTCCGCTGCGGACGGCGCAGGCGAAGCTGGCGGTGCTGCCCGAGTATCGCGACCGCGAGGAGCTCGGCAAGCTGCACGGCGACGCCTCGGCGCAGTTCAACGAAGGCCGCCGCGAGCTGATTCGGGACGAGGACCAGCTCGCCGCTGAGCTCTCTGGCATCCCGAACACGGTCGAGCGGAACGAGAAGGAGAAGGGGATCTCGCTTCCCGACCTTTCGGTCCGGCTACAGGAGGCGAGCCACTCGAGCGGTGAGGCGTATCACGAGCTGCGTGAGCGTTGGTTCGAGCAGCTGCTCGGGCCGAAACGCGACCCGATTCCGGCGTCGTATCACGTCTCGTACATGAGGCGCCTGTCTCCGTTCGCGGCGACTTACACGAAGGAGCGCGCTGTGGAGGTCTGCATGGACACCCTGTCGCGGCTCGGCTTCGACCTCGCGAACGATTCGAAGATCCGACTCGACCTCGACGATCGCCCGCAGAAGTCGCCGCGAGCTTGCGTCATCGCCTCGGACGCTCCGAACGTCGTCCACCTGATCACGCGCGCCCAGGGAGGGCTGCACGATTACCAGGCGTTCCTCCATGAGGCGGGTCACGCGCTCCACTACGCGGGGTGCGACCCCGAGCTGCCGTACACCTTTCGCAACCTCTCTCGCGACCACGCGCTGACCGAGATCTACTCGTTCATCCTGGAGGCGATCTCGCGCGAGCCGGCGTGGCATTCGGACTACTTCGGGCTCTCGGACGAAGAAGCGCAGAGAAACGCCGAGGCGACGACGTTCCTCGAGGCGCTGCTCTACCGGCGGTATGCGGCCAAGCTCGGCTTCGAGCTCGAGTTCTGGCGTCGCTTCCACGACGACGGCGGCACGCCCGATGGTTACTCCGAGCGCCTCGGCGAGGCGACAGGAGTCCGCTACCGCCCGGATGCCTACCTGGCCGATATGGACGCCGGCTTCTATTCGGCCGATTACCTGCGTGCGTGGATCCGCTCCGCGCAGCTGCGGGAATACCTCTCGCAGGAGGTTGGGCCAGAGTGGTGGCGCTCGCCCGAGACCGGCGACCGGCTGCGCGCGCTCTTCAGCGAAGGCACGCGGCCGTCGAGCGAGGAGGTCGCGGCGCGGATTGGCTTCGACCCCCTCGACATCGGTCCGCTCGTCTCCGAGCTCTCAGCTTCGTAACGTGGCCGAGGTTGCCTTCGACCGGTTCTACCGGTTCGACGAGCTGACGAAGATCCTCCAGGCCTGGGCCGAGGAGCGCCCGGACCTCTATCGGCTCGAGAGCATCGGGCGCTCCTTCGAGGACCGCGACCTCTGGCTCGCGACAGTGACGACCTTCGAGACGGGCGCCGACCTCGACAAGCCTGCCTTCCTGATCGAGGCGAACATCCACGCGCTCGAGGTAACGGGCTGCACGGCGGCGCTGCACTTGATCGACAAGCTGCTGCGCGGCTACGGCAGCGACGAGAAAGTCACCCGCTGTCTCGACACGCGCTGCTTCTACGTCATCCCGCGCCTCAATCCCGACGGGGCCGAGCTTGCGCTCGCGGACCGGCCTCGTTTCGTCCGCTCGAGCGTGCGCCCGTACCCGCGCCTCGACGAGCAGGACGGCCTCCACGAGGAGGACCTCGACGGCGACGGGCGGATCCTGATGATGCGCATCAAGGATCCGAACGGGGCCTGGAAGCCGCACCCGGAGGAGCCGCGGCTGATGATCCGGCGCGAGCCCGACGAGGGCGCGGAGGACGGGGACTTCTACCGCCTCTTGTGGGAGGGCAAGATCAGGAACTTCGACGGAGTCACGGTCAAGGTCGCGCCGCCGGTCGAGGGCCTCGACCTGAACCGGAACTTCCCGATGGAGTGGGCGCCCGAAGCCGAGCAAAGCGGGGCGGGCCCGTTTCCCGTCTCGGAGCCGGAGACACGGGCGCTCGTCGAAGCCGTCGTCGCCCGCCCGAACATCACCGGCCACATCGCCTACCACACCTTCTCGGGAGTTCATCTCCGCCCCTACGCGAGCTACGACGACGACCACTACCCGACCTTCGACCTCCGCGCCTACAAGCTGCTTGGAGAGGAGGCGACGAAGCGCACCGGCTACCCGGCCGTCTCGGTCTTCCACGACTTCAAGTACGACCCGAAGAGCTCGATCAAGGGCGGCGGGCACGACTGGTTCTACGACCACAACGGTGTCTTTTCGTGGACGACCGAGTTCTGGAGCCCCCAGCGCGAGGCCGGAATCACCGACTACAAGTTCATCGAGTGGCTCCAGGACCACGACCCGGAGGACGACCTCAAGCTCCTGCGCTGGAACGACGAGCAGCTGGACGGGAAGGGCTACGCCGACTGGTACCCCTTCGAGCACGAACAGCTCGGCGAGGTGGAGCTCGGCGGCTGGGACGTCATGTATTGCTGGGGCAACGTGCCGCCGGAGTTCCTCGAGCGGGAGATCGCTCCGCACTCCGACTTCGCCGTCTTCCATCTGCTCGTCTCACCGAAGCTCGAGGTGAAGTCGCTCGACGTCGAGCCGGTCGGCGCGGGCGCGCACAAGGTGCGTTTGGTTCTCCAGAACAGCGGCTGGCTGCCGACGAACGTGACGGAAAAGGCGGTTGAGCGGAAAGTGGTGCGGCCGCTCGAGGTCGAGCTCACGCTGCCGGAGGGCGCGAAGCTCGTCGCCGGCGAGCGCAAGGTCGAGGCGGGCCAGCTCGACGGCCGAGTCCACAAGCGGAGCGCCCTCTGGTGGGGCACCGACGACTCGACGGGCGACCTGACGAAGCTCGAGTGGGTGATCGAGGCGCCCGACGGTGGCGAGCTCGGCATCGAGGCCCGCCACCAGCGCGCCGGGACGATTCGCCAGGTCCTTGCGTTGCCAACGGCGTAAGGTCCCCACGGCATGAGCCCGACGAGCGGAGTGATCGGCGAGGCCTGGGCGCTGTACAAGCGGCACTGGCGCCATCTCCTGACGTTCTCGTTCGCCGTCTACGTGACCGTCGCCGTGATCGGCGCGCTCCTGACCGCGGCGCTGACCTGGCTCGGAGCGATCCTCGCGGCCTTCGTCTCCCTCGTCGCAGTCTTCTGGCTTCAGGCGGCGCTCGTCAAGGCCGTCGACGACGTCCGCGACGGGCGAGCCGATCTCTCATTGGGAGAGACGTTCGCCGCTGCCCGAGCACACCTGGGTGCAGTGGTCGTCGCCGGGATCCTCGCGGCGATCGGCATCGTCCTGGGGCTCATTCTCCTCATCGTCCCGGGCCTGGTGCTGATGACCTGGTGGGCGGTGATCGTCCCCACGATCGTGCTCGAGAACCGGAGGGCCGGCGAGTCGTTCACCCGCAGCCGAGAGCTCGTCCGCGGCTACGGCTGGGGTGTGTTCGGGGTGATCGTGCTCGTACTGCTCTTGTTCATCGGCTTCCAGATCGTGCTCGGCCTCATTCTCACGCCGCTCGCGGACTGGCTGCAGAGTTTCGTCTCGCAGATCGTCTCGGGCACGCTGACCTCGCCGTTCATCGCGGTCGTTCTGACGCTCCTCTATTTCCGCCTGCGGGCGGCCAAGGAGCCGGAGGCCGCACCGGCCCCGACGCCTCCCGCCTGAACCGGCCGAAGAACGATGGAGCCCGGCGATCAGACCACAGCTCAGCCGCCCTATCCGGTTCGGTTCGCAGTCGAGTACCCGGATCGCGACCTCAACCGGCTGACGACCGCATTTCGGCTGATCGTTGCAATCCCGATCGTGATCGTTCTGGCCACGATCGGTGGCGCCGAGGCGTCTGGCTGGCACGCCGGCCATACCTGGGCGATCGGCGGAGGAGCGGGCGGGGTGCTGTTCCTCCCAGCGCTCCTGATGATCGTCTTCCGCCAGAAGTACCCGCGCTGGTGGTTCGACTGGAACCTCGAGCTGCTCAGGTTCGAAAACCGAATCGGCGTCTATCTCGCGCTGATGGACGATCGCTATCCGTCAACCGATGAGGGCCAGTCGGTCGAGCTCGACTTCCCCTACCCGGACGCCGCACGAGACCTGAACCGCTGGCTTCCGCTCGTGAAGTGGCTACTCGCGATTCCTCATTACATTCTTTTGATCGTCCTTTGGATCGCCGCGGTGGTCGCGGTTGTGATCGCGTGGTTCGCGATCCTCTTCACCGGCCGGTACCCGCGGGGCCTCTTCGACTTCGTGCTCGGTGTGCTGCGGTGGGGCAATCGCGTGATCGCGTATGCGTTCGTGCTCGTGACCGATCAGTACCCGCCTTTCCGGCTCAGTCCCTGACGGTCGCTCGCTCCGCGTTCGGTCGATGATGTTTCCGGAGCGACCTAGAGATCGTCCGCGGCAATGGGTTGACCGACTCCGAAGCCGTGCGCACGGCGTTGCGGGAGGCGGCCGCCCGTCGGCGCGTCGCCCAGCGATTCGCGACGAGGTCGACCGCGTCGCGACCGACGAGCACGATCGCGAGGAGATGCGAATCATCCGAGAGCACTTGGCGGAGCTCGCTCCGCCGCTCTCGAACTGAGATGGCCCGCGGCGAGGTTTTCCGCCTGCCTGCGCCCCGAGGGAGACACGAGCAGCGGGCGCTCGCTACGCGAGCGCCCGCCCGGCCAGCTTTCGCCCGACGATCACACTGGACCGGAGCGACACACGTGTCCTCGTCGAGCAGACGACGGTGGTCGATCCGCAACGCCTCGGACCATCGGCTGGGCGACTCGACTCAAGCGAACTGCGCTCCATCGACGAAGTTCTCGTGCTCGTTCTCGGCCTCTAGGGCAGGAAGCGGCGCTCAAGTTCTACCGGCGACGAGCAGGAGTGTCCCGGCCACTGCAACGGCAAGCACCTCACCCGGCGCATGATTCGGCGGCAGGCGAAGGACCGCGCCGGTTCCTGCGTTGAGTGCCCACAAGCCGCTCGTGCCTCCGAGGTAGAGCCGAGAACCCGTGAGTGCGAGGTGGACGAGGTCGGTGCCGCCGCGCGCAGGCTTCCAGCCCGGATCAACCGCGCCGGTCCCCGGATCAAGCGCGGCGAGACCGTCCCGGCGCACCCCGTTGATCCGGCGGAAGTAGCCGCTGAGGTAGACCCGGCGCGCTGAGGCGGCGAGCCCGTAGAGGACGGCAAAGCCGTTACAGACCGGGCAGTTCTCCGCCCGCGGCGCCCAGCGCCGGTCGGGGCTTCCATTGCTCGCGTCGAGCGCAACCAGACCGTTGCGCCGCAGACGAGCGACGTAGAAGCTGCCGGCGACGTAGATACGGCGGCCGGAAGGCAGCAGCGTGTTGAAGCTGCCCGCGTCGCCGATCGGACGCAGGTGCGGATTCCAGTGCCGATCGACGTTGGCGGTGCGTGTTTCAAGTGCAGTGATGCCCGGCACGGGGTAGTTCCAGTTCCGCGCGACCAGGAGCCGTTCGCCGGCAACCGCGAGCGCCGAAACGTCCAGCCAGGCACGGGGCGTCGGGGCCCAGTGACGAAGGACAGCCCCAGTGCTCGCGTCGAGTGCCGCCAGCCCCGGCCGCTGCAGGCCGCCGACGCGGCCGAACGGCCCGGCAACGAACAGGCCGGCGCCGGCACGCGCGAGCGCATAGACAGCGACTGGCCGGCCGCTTGCGCTGCCGATCGACGCCTGCCAAGTCGGGTCGACTTTCCCGCTCGGCAGCAGGCGTGCGAGCGCCACCCGATGCTTTCCACCGAGCCGCGAGAAGCTGCCGCCGACGAACCAGCCGCCGCGACCGTCGGCGATCGCCGCGACGACCGCGCCGTTCGCGGCTACGCGCCCAAGCTCGCGGCCGCTTGCGGCATCGAGCACGACGGCCGACCCGCGGTCGCTGGGCCCAGATGCCGGCATCGCCACCGCACTCGGTAGGAGGCACGGCAAGAGCAACAGAGCGCCGAGGAATCTCGCTCGCATACCGGTCCTACGGTTCCGCGAAGCACGGAGGTCCGGGTTCCCATCTGAATAGACGCGTGGCTGTCCTAGCACGCAACTACGCTCAAAAGCTAATGCAACGACTCGATCCGATCTCCCCCGATGAAATGGTTCTCGCCTTCTTGAGGGCGGAGATCGACTCAGGGATCTACGGCTCTGAGGTCGTTCGGCATCTCGAGCAACGCGGGTGCGATCGACGTCTTATCGATGACGGCGATCCTGCTAACGAAACAGAGAACCTCCGACGTCGGCAGCTTCTCGCTGCCTGGCGCGGCTGGGGCCGAAACACGATGCTGTTCCGGGACTTTCCGACAGACGTTTCCTGGTATCAAGCCCGCCTCACCGTGAGCGAGCTCGGCCGCGCCAAGTACGCGGCCTGGGACGAATGGGAAAAGCTCACACGCATGACAATGCTCGTGATGGACGGGGCGAACAACGCCGCGAACCCCTTCTACGCCTCCGAAAACATTCGTGCCCACGTGCCGGAGATCGCCGCTGCCATTCGTGCAGGCGCTTTTCTTCCCGAGCTCATACTCGTCGGCAAGCCCGATTCCGACGAGATCGTTCTTGTCGAGGGCCACAAACGAGCGACTGCGTACGTGCTCGCAGTCGAGGATCCCGGAGAGGAGGTCGCCGCCATCGTCGGCACCTCGCCAAGCATTGCGGTTTGGTGTGGCTGGCGCCCAAGGTTCGAGCTCTCTTTCGCAGGCCTCCGTTCTTAGACCCACAAGCCGGGCATTGGGCTGGAACCTGTAGGACTCGCGCGCCCAGGAGACCGCGCGTGTTTCGGGTCACTGCGCTAGCGCGTAAGCAGCGCGATGGCCACGGCCACGACGACGATCGCGACGCCGGTCAGCCCATGGCGTATCAGTCGCTTCTGGGCGAGCCGCGCCCGGTGTTGTCGCTCTTCTGGGGTGGATCGCATCGCCTGCTCGCCAAGAGTGACTCCTCCGATGCCTGCGGAGATCCCGATCATGGCGTACGAGAACCACGGCAGGCTGGCTCCGCGCGCAGCCACCGCCAGGACGGCTGCGACCCCGAATGTGGCGAAAAGAAAGGCGCGCGTCTGAACCGGCCGCGTTCGTGCCGCGTCCCAGTCCCAAAGCCATCGAAGGTGGTTCATGAGTGTGAACATCGGCACGCTCAGAACGGTGCTGTAGCCCGATCCGGCGACACAGGTTCTATGACTCGATTTTGTAGACCACCCCGGTAACACAAGACCTTCCGGGGGCCTCGGGTTTCAGCCGGACGCAGTAAAAGGCGCATACGGGATTCGAACCCGTGCCGCCGCCGTGAGAGGGCGGTGTCCTAGGCCACTAGACGAATGCGCCGCGGGTTGGATTGTAGCCGCGCGGGTAGGACTCGCCCGTGTTCAGAAGGCTCCGGCAGAAGTTGCGTGGCGGCGCTCGAAGTGGCGACGTTCACGCCCTCGACCGCGACGACGATCCTCGCGGCGGTGTTCAGTCCGACGAGTACAGGCAAGCCGATCCGCGCGACATCGTCCAGGAAGGCGACGTCGTTATGGGCGGGCCGGGTGGGACCCCGCAGGAAGAAGAGCCGAAGAGCTAGGGAGTGCGGGCGGCGATGCCCGGGCCGGGCTGGTCGACGCCCGTTGAGGGTGGCCCCACCGCGGGCGGGCCGAGTGGACGCAGGTAGAGCTCGTCGTAGAGCAAGGCCGCGATCGCGCCTCCGGCCAGCGGGCCGACGTACCAGATCCAGAAATCGCTCCAGGAGTTCGCGACGAGCTGCGGGCCGAACGCACGGGCCGGATTGACCATCGCACCGGTCAGCGGATAGCCCAGGAGGTTGTCGAAGACGACGACGAGGCCGATCGCAAGGCCGGCGATCGCCGTGTACGTCCCGCGCGGGTCGGCCGTCGTCGCGAAGACGACCCAGACGAGGAAGAAGGTGAGCAGCGCCTCGACGACGAGCGCAGGCCCGAGATCGATCGTGTGGCGCGCCGGGGCACCGAGCTGCGCCGCATCCCGGGTTGTCGCCGGGAAGATCCACCGCAGCAGCAACGCAGCGAGCACTCCGCCGAGGAGCTGCGCGAACCAGTAGGCGAGACCGAGGAGAACCGAGATCCGGCGTGTGAGCAGGAACCCGAAGGTAATCGCCGGATTGAAATGGCCACCGGAGATGTGGCCGACCGCCGAGACCATGACCGCGATCACCAGCCCGTGGGCGAGCGCGACCTCGAGCGTGCCTGCGCTGGCCTCCGGCCCGACGGCCATGATCGCTCCCGCACCAACGAAAACGAGCGCGAAGGTGCCAACGAATTCGGCGAACGATCGACGCCCCGTTTCTGCCAGCGGAGGCAGTGGGCCGAGGGCTGGAGTCGCTGGTAGCCGCATCGCGAAGCGGGAGCCTATACAGATTTCCGGAGTGCGCTCAAGATCCTTCGTCAAAACCCGGGAAGGGTCAGCCCAGCGCCATGCCGCGCGCGACCGCTCGGGCGACGTCCTGCATCACCACTGCGCGGCTGTTCTCGAAGACGAAGTGGAACTCGGCAAAGCCGGCGGCCCCGAGGCGCGCACGCTCGGCGACATAAGCGCTGCGCCAGCGGTTGACACCGGCGCGCGAGAGTCCCGCGACGTTGCCGCCGAGGCCGCGGCCGAGCCTGTAGCCCGGGGACATCCCAGCCAGGTAGCGGCTGGCCAGGGCGCGGCGCGCCGGGCCGCCAGAGGCGAGGGCGCGGTGGCCGTCCGACCAGGTCCGGGCCGCGCGTGCCGGGTCGCCGACGAAGTCCGGATACTCCTCGCCAACGATTCGAAACGCTGAGCGCTCCAGCTGGAGCCAGAACGCGCTCAGCTCCGGGTCGACTGGAAGCGAGGCGAGCCGCAGCGCGCGGCGCGTCGCCCACACTGAGCCCCTGCTCGCCCGGTCGCCGAGCACGCGGCGGCCGAGATTCAACCCCTGGAGGATCCCCCGCACGAATTCCCGGTGCTGCCGGCCCTGGACACCGGCGATCTGCGTCCCGAGCTCGTCGAGCTGCCACAAGCTGACGCGAATTCCCGCCTGGCGCGCATGTCGGATCGCGTCGCGGTAGCGGCGTCCGACCTCGATCCCCCAGCCGATTCGCTGGGCCGTCGACAGGCGCAGGAGAGACGATTCGTCCGGAACACGCCCCGAGAAGCGGCGGCCGACGCGACGCTCCTCCGCGGGAGTCAACCGCCGGCGCGCCCACGCTTCGGTGCGGATATGTGCCTTGAACATCGGCGAATAGCGGCCTCCCGGGTGCGCGATGACGCGGGCGCTCGTCTCGGCGTTGACGCCGTAGCTGCCGACATGGACGCGTGTCCCGGCAGGCATCCCGGAGGCTCTGATCGCCTCCATCAGCCTCGGGAGGTCTTCGACCTCGAAATAGGAGAAGAGGCAGGCGCGAACCATCAAGAAACCCTGCTCTCAGCAGGGTTTTTACAAGGCTGCGGGGCTAGGATTCGAACCTAGACTACCCGGTCCAGAGCCGGGCGTCCTACCATTAGACGACCCCGCAACGAGGCGGCAATTCTAGCGGGAGACGGCGGGGCAGTGGGCTACGCCACCTCAGCCCAGTCGCCGTAGAGCGACGTGTAGAGGCCGCGCCGCGCCATCAGCTCCTCGTGCGTTCCCTGCTCGATGATCTGGCCGTGCTCGAGGACGACGATCAGGTCTGCATCACGGATCGTCGAGAGCCGGTGCGCGATCACGAACGCCGTCCGGTCGGCGAGCAGGGTGCGGAGCGCGCCCTCGATGCGCCGCTCGGTGCCGATGTCGACCGACGAGGTCGCCTCGTCGAGGATGAGGATCCGGGGATTGGCGAGGAGCGCGCGGGCGAATGCGACCAGCTGGCGCTGTCCGAGCGAGAGCCTCGTTCCGCGCTCCTGGAGATTGGTCTCGTACCCGTCCTCGAGCGCGAGTACGAACTCGTGCGCGCCGACTGCCTTCGCCGCGGCCGCCACCTCGGCCGGGTCGGCGTCGGGCCGGCCGAAGGCGATGTTGTCGCGCACGGTGCCGGCAAAGAGGAAGCCCTCCTGCGGCACGACTCCCAGCTGCCGCCTGAGGGAGGCCTGCGTGACGTCGCGGAGGTCGACGCCGTCGATCGTGATCCGCCCCTCGCGCGGGTCGTAGAAGCGGGCGAGGAGCTTCGCGATCGTCGACTTGCCGGCGCCCGTGTGGCCGACGAGGGCGACGGTCGTGCCGGCCGGGACGTCGAGGTCGATGCCGTGCAGCACCTCCGGCCCGTTCCCGTAGCCGAAGCGGACGCTGTCGAAACGCACATGTCCTTCGATCCTCGAGAGCTCGGTGACGCCCGGGTTGTCGCGCACATCGGGCTCCTCGTCCATGACATCCATGATCTTGTCGAGGGCGGCGACGGCGGCCAGGAACGTGTTGTAGAGCTGCGAGAGCTGTTGGACCGGGTCGAAGAAGTTCGACAGGTAGAGGACGAACGCGAGCAGGGTGCCGACGGTCAGGCTGCCGCCGAAGGCGAGATACCCGCCGTAGCCGAGGACGATCGCGGTCGCGGCCGCGGACAGGAAGTCGACGAAGGGGAAGTAGAGGCCGTTCAGCACCACCGTCTGCTGGTTCGCCTGCCGGTAGTGGGCGTTGACCTCGCGGAAGTGGCGCTCGTTTGCCCGCTCGCGGCGGAAGGCCTGCACGACCCGCATGCCGCTGATGTCCTCGGCGAGCGTTGCCGTCACGAGGCCGAGCCGCTCCCGCACCGCCCGGTAGGCCCGCGCCGAGCGGATGCGGAAGAGCGCCGTCGCGATCGCCATCAGCGGCATCACAGTCAGCGTCGCCAGGGCGAGCCGCCAGTCGAGCACGAAGAGGATGATCGAGGTCCCGAAGAGGAAGAGCGTGCTCTGGACGAGCGTCGTCACGCCGTCGGTGACGAGCTGGTCGAGGGCCTCGACGTCGTTCGTGAGACGACTGATGATGACTCCGGCCCGGTTGCGTTCGTAGAAGCCGAGCGAGAGCCGCTGCAGGTGCCGGAAGAGGGTGTTGCGGAGGTCGGCGAGGATGCGCTCGCCCGTCCAGCCCGTGAAGTACGTCTGCGCCGCGCTCGTCGCCAGGCTCGCCACGCCCGCGACGAGGAAGAGGGCAACGACGATCGTCAGCGCATGGAGGTCCTCCTTCCCGATGCCGTCGTCGATCGCGAGCTTCGCCAGGTACGGCGGCGCGAGCGCCGTCGCGGTCGCTGCGAAGAGCGAGACCAGGGCCAGGATCGTTCGCAGCTTGTACGGGGCGGCCAGCCGCGCCAGCGTCGAGATCCGGCGCGCAGTCTGCTGCCAGGACCAGTCTTCGACCTTCACAGCCTCACGCCGCTGGGTGAGGTGGCCGCCGGGCTGCCAGACCCTCATCCTGCTCGCGCCTCCACTCGTTCGGCGAACTCGCGCTCGAGCAGGCCGTGCTCGTGGATGTCGCGGTACACCGCGTTCGTCTGGAGGAGCTCCTCGTCGGTGCCACGCCCGGCGATGCGGCCGCCGTCCAGTACGACGAGCTCGTCCGCGAGCGAGATCGTCGACAGCCGGTGGGCGATGATGATCGTCGTCCGCCCCTTCATCGCCTCCCGGAGGCCCAGGCGGATGCGCGCCTCGGTCGTGGCGTCGACTGAGGCCGTCGCGTCGTCGAGAATCAGGATGCGCGGATCCATGATCAGCGCGCGCGCGATCGCGAGCCGCTGGCGCTGGCCGCCGGAGAGCGTGATCCCGCGCTCCCCGATGACCGTGTCGTAGCCCTCCGGCAGCTCACTGACGAACTCGTGGGCCTGTGCGAGGGTTGCCGCTCGCACGACGTCTTCGTCGCTCGCGTCGGGCGCGCCGAAGGCGATGTTCTCCCGCACCGTCGCGGAGAAGAGGAACGGGTCCTGCGAGACGATCCCGATCTCACGTCGCAGCGACTCGAGCTTCACGTCGCGGACATCGGCGCCGTCGATCGTGAGGCGCCCTTCGGCGACGTCGTAGAAGCGCGGCACGAGCGAGGCGACGGTCGTCTTCCCCGATCCGGTGTGCCCGATGAGCGCGACGGTCTGGCCCGGCTCGAGCTCGAGCTCGATGTCTTGCAGCACCGGTCGCCCGGATGCGTATTCGAACGAGACGTGCTCGTAGCGCACGCGACCGTCTCCCGGCGGCAGCTCGCCCGCTCCCGGCCGGTCCGAGATCTCCTCGGGCTCGTCCATCACCTCGAAGATCCGCTCGCCCGACGCGGTCGCGCGCTGGGACTGGCCGATCCACATGCCAAGCATGCGCAGCGGCATCACGAGCATGACGACGAGCACGTTGAAGAAGAAGAACGTGCGGAAGTCGAGGTCTCCGCGTGCGACCATGCGCCCGCCTTCGAGCAGGACGCCCGCCTGCATGACGAGCGGCAGGAACGAGAGCAGCGGAACGTAGAGCGCGCGCTGCTTGTTCGCGTCGACGCTGCGCTCGAAGACGCGCTCGGAGCGTTGCCCGAACTTCTCGAGCTCGTTGCGCTCCTGGGCGAAGGACTTGACGACGTGGACGCCGACGATGTTCTCCTCGGCAACCGTCGCAACGTCGGCCATCTTCTGCTGAACGTCGCGCAGCACGGGATGCGAGACGCGTGAGTACTGGTAGGCGAAGACGACGATCAGCGGCGTGACGGCCGTCGCGACGAGAGCGAGCCGCCAGTTGACGGCGAACATGAGCGCCGTTGCTCCGACGACGGTGAGCACGTTCTGGAAGAAGAAGATGAGCCCGTAGCCGAGGAAGAAGCGAACGGTTTGCAGGTCGACCGTCGCGCGCGAGAGCAGCTGGCCCGTCTGGTGGCGGTCGTAGAAGCCGAACGAGAGCCTGAGGAGCTTCGCGTAGAGGACGTTACGCATGTCGAACTCGACGCCGAGCGCCTGGCGGCCCGAGATCAGTCTCCGGCCCGACATGAAGAGGGCGCGCGCCGCGCCGACTGCGAGCACGAGTACGCCGATCAGATAGAGGTCGTGCCGGCTTCGGGCGGTGAGCGCCTTCTCGAGCCCGGTTCCCGTGAGGAAGGCGATCGCCATCGCGGCGGCCTGGGAGCCGACCGCCAAAATGATCGAGACGATGAGCGACCACTTGTACGGCCTGAGAAAGCCGAGCAGGCGTACAAAGGTCTGGCGATACGGCGGTCGCGTTGCCACCATCGAAATCTAGCCGCCGCCACTTGCCTGACGACTGCGGGCAGCCGACACTTCCGCATGTGGAAGCGAGTTCCGTGACGAGGTACGCGCGCAGCGGCGATGTCAACGTCGCCTATCGGGTGGTCGGCTCAGGCCCATTCGACCTTGTCTTCGTCCCCGGCTTCGTCTCGAACGTCGAGCTCGACTGGGAGGACCCGCAGCGCGCCGCCTTCCTGACCCGGATCAGCGAGTTCTCGCGGCTGATCACGCTGGACAAACGCGGCACCGGGCTTTCCGACCGCGTCCCGGGGGCCCCGAGCTTGGAGACCCGGATGGACGACATCAAGGCCGTGATGGATGCGGCCGAGTCCGAGCGCGCAGCGCTCTTCGGGCTTGCGGACGGTGGCTGCCTTGCCGCCCTCTTCGCCGCGACGTATCCGGAGCAAACGGCCGCACTCGTGCTATACGCGACGCTCCCCCGCTACACGCGTAGCCCGAGCTTTCCGTGGGCGCCTGCGCGCGAGGAGGCAGAACGAGGGATCAAAGAGCTCGAGCGGCGCTGGGGAACCCGTGACCTCGCGATCGAGCAGTTGCAGGGGTTGGACGGCGAGGCAGCCGATCGCCTAGCGGCGCTCATGCGCCACAGCGCCAGCCCCGGTGCGGCAGCGGCCCTCGCGAGGATGAACCTGGATATCGACGTCACGCACGTGCTCGGAGCCGTGCGCGTGCCGACCCTGGTCCTGCACCGGTCTGGGCATCCATTTGACGTGCGAGGAGCACGCTTCCTCGCCGATCGGATTCCGTTCGCGCGTTTCGTGGAGCTGGAGGGAAGCGAGGTTTTTCCGTACCTCGGCGACACAGAGCGGCTGCTCGGAGAGATCGAGCGCTTCCTGACGGGGCTCTGGCAGACCGCGGCCTGGGCCGAGCCCGAGCGCGAGCGGGTGCTGACGACTGTTTTGTTCACCGACATTGCAGGCTCCACGAAGATGGCAGCGGCTCTCGGCGACGCTCGCTGGCGCGAGCTACTCGAGCAGCACCATGCCCTGATCCGCAGTTGGCTGCTTCGCTTTCGCGGTCGGGAGCTCGATACCGCCGGGGACGGATTCTTTGCCAGCTTCGACGGCCCAGCGCGCGCAATCCGGTGCGCGTGCGCGATCACCGAGAACGTGCGCGAGCTCGGGATCGAGGTGCGCGCAGGCCTCCACACCGGCGAGTGCGAGGCCGTCGAGGGCAAGGTCAGCGGCATCGCCGTCCACATTGGCGCCAGGGTGGCCGCCCACGCCGCGCCGGGCGAGGTGCTCGTTTCGAACACCGTCAAGGATCTGGTCGCGGGCTCGGGCATAGCCTTTAGCGAGCGGGGCGTCGCCGAGCTCAAGGGCGTGCCGGGCGAGTGGAAGCTCTTCCTGGTCGAGCAGTAGCGTGGGCGAGCCGACGTTCGACCGCGAGGCCGCGTTCGACGAGGACTACCTCTACTTCTACGCCGAGCTGCTGACGCCGGAGCGAACCGCCGCCGACGTCGAGCTGATCTGGAAGCTGCTCGAGCTCGAGCCCGGGGTGGAATTGCTCGACCTCGCGTGCGGGCACGGGCGGATCGCGAACCCCCTGGCCGAGCGCGGTCTGCGCGTTACCGGGCTGGACGCGACGCCGATGTTTCTCGAGCTGGCTCGAGCAGACGCCGCGGAGCGGGGAGTCGAGGTCGAGTACGTCGAAGGCGACATGCGCGCGATTCCTTGGTCGGGGCGGTTCGACCGTGTGCTCAACTGGTTTACGTCGTTCGGCTATTTCGGCGACGACGACAACCGGCGCGTGCTCCACGAGGCATACGAGGCCTTGAAGCCGGGCGGGCTTCTGGCGGTCGAGGTCAACCATCGCGACAACCTGCTGCGCCGGTATCTCGACGAGGTCGTCGCCGAGCGCGGCGAGGACCGGATGATCGACCGGCACCGCTTCGACGTCGAGACAAGCCGCAGCCATGACGAGCGCACGATCATCCGCGGCGGCAAGCAGCGCACCTTCGAGTTCTCCGTGCGGATGCTGACCGCCGCCGAGCTGCGCGACTGGATGCTCGACGCCGGTTTCAGCGAGACACACGCGTTCGGCGAGGACGGCGAGCCGCTGACCCTCGAGCACCGCCGGATGACGGTCGTCGCCCGCAAGTGAAAGTCACACTTCCGGCCCGATTGCGTCACCCACGCGTGACAATTTCCTCGTTACGCTCAATGCGGGGAGGAGGTCGCGGGTACCGGCCGCGGGTACCGGCTTAAGGGGTCGTCGTCAGCGCAGCGAGCTCCTCGTGGACGAGCTCGACCGCTCGCCGCAGGCGGGCCTGGTTTCGGGGCTGATTCAGCCAGCGGCTGACCCCGGACGGGTGCGGCAACGGGACCGCAACCGCCTCTCCGTAGTCGAAGCGCTCGCCGATGCACGCATCGAGGCTCGTGAGGCCGAGCAACCGGCGGGCGGCGAGCCCGCCGACGGGAACGATCAGCCGCGGCCGCAGTAGGCGCAGCTCCCATTCGCGCCAGAACGAGCAGAGCTCCTGCTCGCGCGCGGTCGGCGTCCGGTCGCCGCCGCCTCCGGGCGCGCGGCCCGGATAGCAGCGCGTGACCGAGGCGCAGTAGAATGTCGCGTAGAACTCGTCCTCCTCGAGCTCGAGCCAGCGGCGCAGCGTCTGCCCGGCTCGACCCCGCCAGGGCCGCCGCTCTTCGCCCTCGACCACCCCGGGCGCCTGACCGAACATGTAGGCCCGCTGGCCTTCGGCGCCCTCGAGTACCGGCAGCGACTCGAGCGGATACCCGGCCTCGGCACATGCGCGGCAGACTCGATTGTCGCGTTGAAGTGAGCGAAGTGACCGGTAGGAGGAGCGCCGCCGAGTCAAGCCGTCGAGCGAACAACGACAAACCAGTGCCCTTCGAAGAGCACCTCTCCGGCACCGAGCTCGGCGGCCAGCTCGGCACCCGTGAAGTAGCGCTTGAATACGTCCCAACGAGACCCGTCCGTAAGCACTCGCTCTTGCCACTCCACGGGCTCGACGCCGTCATGCAGGGCCGAGTCGACCACGATCAGCTCCCGCGCGACCCGCCGGGCCTCGGCGAGGAACCGAACCCGGTCGGCCTCCTCGAGATGGCCGTAGAAGTGGCCGGTTAAGAGCCGGTCGAACGACCGGTCGGCGAAGGGAAGTGCGAGAGCGTCTCCGACAAGGAACTCCCCGTGCGGCACGCGCTCGCGCGCGATCTCGAGCATGGATTCGCTCGCGTCTAGCCCGACGATCTCCCCGGGCAGGTGCCTCGTCAGCCAGCCGGTCCCACATGCGACGTCGAGCGTGCGCGCCGGACCTAGCGCAGCGAGCGTGCTCTCAAGCCGCTCGCGCTCCTCGTCCCAGCCGGGCCGGTGGCGATCTGCGAAGAGTCCCCGGCCGTAGACCCAGTCGTCGTACTCCGGCGCGCGGCGGTCGTAGTACGTCTTCACGCTCCTAGAGTACGCGCGTGGCGCTTCCGCTCGAATCGGTCCCGAACTTCTCCGAGGGGCGCGATTCGGCGACGATCGACGCCCTCGCCACCGCGCTCGCCGGGCGGGTGGAGCTGCTCGACGTCCACGCCGACGCCAATCACAACCGCTCGGTCTTCACGGTCGTCGGCGAGCTGGAGGAGCTCGTCGATGGGCTGCTGGCAGCAATTGCGTGTGCCCGCGAGCTAATCGACCTGCGCGAGCACGAGGGCGCGCATCCGCGGATCGGGGCCGCCGACGTCGTCCCGCTCGTTCCGATCCGCCCCGCCGACATGCCTCGCGCTCGCGAGGCCGCCCTCGAGCTCGGCGGCCGGATCGGCGCGGAGCTGGGCCTGCCGGTCTTTCTCTACGGCGAGCTCGCGCCCGGACGAGGGCCGGCCTTCTTCCGCCGCGGCGGGCCGACTGAGCTCCAGAGGAGAATCGACGCGGGGGAAATCGACCCGGATTTCGGGCCGAAGCGCCTCGACGATTACGCAGGCGGTGTCCTCGTCGGGGCGCGGCGCCCGCTGATCGCCTTCAACGTCAACTTGCGGGGCAGTCTCGACACGGCTCAGCAGATCGCCGGTGCGGTTCGCGAGAGCGGCGGAGGCTTTCCGGGCGTGCGCGCCCTCGGGCTCGATCTCCCGACCGCGGGCCTCGTCCAGGTGAGCATGAACGTCGAGGACTGGGAGGCCGCGGCGCTGCACGACATCGTCAGCCGGATCGAAGAGGAAGCGCAGGCCCGGAACGCCGAGGTCGTGGGGTCCGAACTCGTGGGGCTCATGCCGGCCGGCGCCGCCGCCGCCGCGGCGGGAGCGATGCTCAGGATCGACGGCTTCGACTCGTCGCGTGTGCTCGAGCTACGGTTGCTCGACCGCTGACGAGCAGACCGGCCAGGCCGGCAACCGGGATCGCGAAGGCAGCCGCGGCGAAGACGGTCTCCGGCGCCGTGAAGGCGAAGAGGGGAGAGATGAAGAGCAGGCCCGTGGCGTGCGCGCCGCGATGAACGAGCGCGACGAGCCCCGTCACCCGGCCGAGCAGCCGGTCCGGCACCTCCTCCTGCGCGGCCGAGTTAATCAGCACCCAGGCCGACCCCTGGCCGATTCCCGCGCCCAAGCCGCCGGCGAGCGCGACTCCGAGCGATCCCGCGAACGCAAAGAGCCCGTAGGCCGGCAGATAGAGCAGCCAGGCGAGCATGCTCGCCCTCGCCTTGAGGCGTATCGGCCACCGCGCGAGGGCGAGCCCGGCGCAGATCGATCCGAGCGCGTACGAGGCGGCGACGAGGGAGAAGCTGCCTGCCCCACGCCCGAGCGTCGACCGAACGAGCTCCGGCACACCGACGATCCACGTCCCGGAGGACAGCGTGACCGCGACGGCGAGCACCGCGACTGAGGCGGCGAGAATCGGCCTGGGACGCAGCGCCGCGAAACCCTCTCGGATCCGCGGCAGCTCGGCGCCGGCATCGCGACTGGGTGCCCCGCGAGCCCGCACTCCGCCGAGAACGGCGGCCGAGAGGAAGAAGGAGGCTGCGTTGAGGGCGAAGAACGCGCTGATCGGAAGGAAGGCGAGGAGCAGGGCTGCGAGCGCCCAGCCTCCGACCGAAAGCGCATCCGCGGTCGCGCGCACGAGCCCGTTTGCCTGCTGCACGTTGCGCCGGTCGACCAGGGTGGGCAGCAGGGCGCCGTAGGCCGGCTCGAAGTAGCTCGTGGCTGCGGTGAGGAGGAACGCCGCGCCGACCAGGGCCGCGAGCGGCAGATGTCCGGTCAGGCCCGCGACAGCGACCGGCACGAGCACCACGCCCCGGACGAGGTCGGCCGAGATCATGACCCCGCGCCGGTCCCAGCGGTCAGCCGCCACTCCGCCGTGGAGGCCGAAGAGCAGAGCCGGCACGCTGTCGGCCAGCCGCACGGCGATCACTCCGAGTGGCCCACCCGCGATGAGCGCGAACCACATCAGCGCCACGTACTGGAAGGCATCGCCGAGCTCGCTGACTGCGACGGCCGTGTAAGCGCGGCGGAAGTCGCGACGACGAAAGAGGGCGAATGCGCGTTCCGGCCGAGGCGCAGCAGTCGGCAGAAGCTCCTCGGGCGCGTTCGTCGCCGGGTCGGCCACGCGCGAGTTGTACCCGCAGAGCAGGGCTAGACTGGCCTGCAATGGCCCAGACGACCGCGGTCCGCCTCACAGGTGAGGACCTCACCCCCGCCGACGTCTGGAGAGTCGCGGTCGAAGGTGCGGGTACCGAGCTCGACGACTCCGCCCGCAAGAAGATGGCTGCTGCGCGCGAGGTCGTCGAACGCGCGCTCGCCGACGAGGGGCCTACCTACGGCGTGACGACGGGCTTCGGGCGGTTCGTCTCCACGCGTGTCCCGAGCGAGCTCGCCGAGGAGCTCCAGCTGCGCCTGCTGCGCAGTCACGCCTGCGGCGTCGGCGAGCCCTACCCCGACGAGGTCGTGCGCGCGGCGATGCTTCTGCGTGCCAACGCGCTCGCCAGAGGGTACTCCGGCGCGCGAGTCGAGGTCGCAGAGCTGCTCCTCGTGTGCCTCGACCGGGGCGTCTTGCCCGAGGTCCCGAGCCGCGGGTCGGTGGGCGCCAGCGGTGACCTGGCGCCGCTCGCGCACCTCGCCCTGCCGCTGGTCGGCGAAGGGCGCGCGAGAGTCGACGGTCAGTTGATGGGAGGCGGCGAGGCCCTTGCTCGGGTCGGGCTCGAGCCGGTTCGCCTCCAGGCGAAGGAAGGGCTCTCACTCGTGAATGGGACGCAGTTCATGGGCGCATTCGCGGCCCTGGGGCTCGTCCGGGCGCGAAGGCTGGCGAAAGCCGCCGACGCCGCGTGCGCCCTTTCGGTTGAAGCGCTGCAGGGCTCGCGCGGGAGCTTTCTTCCGCAGATCCACGAGCTTCGCCCTCTTCGCGGACAGGGTGCATCCGCGGCCAACGTCCTCGCGCTCCTCGAAGGCTCGGCGATCATCGAGGCGCACCGGTGGTGCAATCGGCTTCAGGACGCCTACTCGCTCCGCTGCGCCGCCCAGGTGCACGGGGCCTCGCGCGACCTCCTCGACTACGTCGCCTACACGACCGAGATCGAGCTGAACGCGGTCACGGACAACCCGCTCGTCCTCGTCGAAGAAGGAACCATGCTCTCGAACGGCAATTTCCATGGCCAGCCGCTCGGATTCGCACTCGACACCCTTGCGATGGCGGTGAGCGAGCTTGCGAGCATCTCGGAGCGGCGCACCGAGCGGCTTGTCAATCCCGCGCTCTCCGAGGGGCTGCCGGCGTTCCTCGCAACCGACGGCGGCCTCAATTCCGGGTTCATGATCCCCCAGTACGTGGCGGCTTCCCTCGTCAGCGAGAACAAGGCGCTCTGCCATCCCGCGAGTGTCGATTCGATCCCGACGAGCGGGGGACAGGAGGATCACGTCGCGATGGGCAATGCCTCGGGGCTCAAGGCCTGGCAGGTGCTCGCGAATGCCGAGCGGGTGCTGGCGATCGAGCTGCTCGCCGGCGCCCAGGCGGTCGAATTCCACGCGCCGCTCGAGCCGGGCGTCGGAGGTCGGGCTGCACACGGGCTCGTTCGCTCCGTCTCTCCGCGACTCGGAGACGACCGCGCCTTGGCGGACGACATCGAGGCGGTGGCGGCGGTGATCCGCGACGGGTCGGCGCTCGCGGCCGTCGAGGCGGAAGTCGGTGAGCTCGCGTGACCGCTCCGGCGTCGAAGCGGCCCTACCGCGACACCGCGCTCCTCTACGGGGCGTTCGCGGTCGTTTTCGTCGTCGTCGCCGTCGCCACCGGGAGAAGCCCAGTGGTGGCTGTTCCAGTGGCACTCGGCTGCTTCCTCGTCGCGACCGGTTACGCCTGGTGGCGCCTCCGGCGGCGGCTCGAGGCGGAGCGACGGCGCTCGTGACCGCGGTCGACACGCTCGAGCAGACGGTCGAGGCTCTCTGCGGCGACCTCACGCGGATTCGCGCCCCGCGCGGAGCGGAGCTGAACGCTCGCTCCTGGTCGACCGAGGCCCCACTGCGCATGCTGCTGAACAACCTCGACGCTGAGGTCGCCGAGCGCCCCGGGGAGCTCGTCGTCTACGGCGGCTCCGGCAAGGCCGCGCGCAACCACGATTCGCTGCGCGCGATCGTCCGCTCCCTGCTCACGCTCGCGGACGACGAGACGCTGGTCGTCCAGAGCGGCAAGCCCGTTGCCGTCTTTCGCACCTATCCGGCCGCACCGCGGGTGCTGATCGCCAACGCATTGCTCGTCCCGCGCTGGGCAACCTGGGACGAGTTTCGCCGCCTCGAGGCCGAGGGCCTGACCATGTTCGGCCAGATGACCGCCGGCAGCTGGATCTACATCGGGACGCAGGGAATCCTGCAGGGGACGTATCAGACCTTCGCGGCCGCGGGCGAGCGGCACTTCGGCTCGGCCGACCTCGCCGGAAGGACGATCCTGACGGCCGGTCTCGGCGGAATGGGCGGCGCCCAGCCGCTCGCCGCGACGATGGCCGGGGCGGCGATTCTCTGCGTCGAGGTCGATCCCTCGCGGATCGAGCGCCGCCTCGAGACGGGCTACCTCGACCGGGCAAGCGAGTCGCTGGACGATGCCGTCCGGCTCGTTCGCGAGGCGGCGGCGGCAGAGGAGCCACTCTCGGTTGGCCTGCTTGGCAACGCTGCCGAGGTCGTCCCCGAGCTCGCGACGCGAGGCGAGCAATTCGATCTCGTCACCGACCAGACGGCCGCGCACGATCCGCTGGAGGGCTACATCCCCGCCGGGCTCTCCGTCGACACCGCCGCCGCGCTCCGGTCACACGACCCGGAGGAGTACCTACGGCGGGCTCGCGAGTCGATCGCTCGGCACGTCGAAGGACTGCTCGAGTACGTCCGATCGGGAAGCTATGTTTTCGATTATGGCAACAACCTTCGTGGGGAGGCACATGAGGCAGGCGTAGAGGAGGCCTTCACATACCCGGGCTTCGTCCCGGCCTATATCCGACCGCTGTTCAGCCGCGGGATCGGACCCTTCCGCTGGGCGGCGCTCTCGGGGGACGAGCGTGACATCGCCGCGATCGATGCAACACTTCTCGAGCTGTTCCCCGATGACGTGCTACTCCAGCGCTGGCTCGAGTTGGCGCCGCGGCGTGTTCGCTTCCAGGGCCTGCCGGCTCGCATCTGTTGGCTTGGCCTGGGTGACCGCGCACGGGCGGGTCTCGCGATCAACGACCTCGTCCGGTCGGGGCGAGTGCGCGCTCCCGTCGCCATCGGGCGGGACCATCTCGACTCGGGCTCCGTTGCCTCGCCGTACCGTGAGACCGAGGCGATGCGGGACGGATCGGATGCGATCGCCGACTGGCCGATCCTGAACGCGCTGCTTAACGTCGCCGCCGGCGCGACGTGGGTCAGCGTGCACCACGGAGGGGGCGTCGGGATCGGCAATTCGATCCACGCGGGCATGGTCGTCGTCGCCGACGGCACCGATGAGATGGCTGAGCGCCTCGAGCGCGTGCTCACCACGGATCCCGGCCTGGGGGTCATGCGCCACCTCGACGCGGGCTACGACGAGGCGATCGAGGCGGCCGCGCAGCACGGGCTCGAGCCGCCGATGCCTCCCGCCCGCGCCGAGTGAGCTCGAGCGGCGAGCCCTCGCGGCTCCTCATCCGCGACCTGGCCCAGCTCGTCAGCCCCTCGGGGAGCGCCGCGCCACTTCGCGGGCGGGCGCTCGGAGACGCCGATGTGATCGAGGACGCTTTCCTGCTGTGTGAGTCGGGGCGCATCGCGGCGGTCGGCAGCATGCGCGACCTGGGGCCGCCGGAAGGAGACGTCGAGGAGCTCGACGGGCGCGGGCTCTGCGCGGTGCCCGGACTCGTCGACTGTCACACGCACGCGTGCTTCGCCGGCGACCGCGTCGGCGAGTTCGAGCTGCGGGCGAGCGGCGCGAGCTACGAGGAGCTGCACGCGGCGGGTGGCGGCATCCTCGGTACCGTGCAGGCAACCCGCTCCGCCGGGGAGGAGGAACTCCAGGCGGCGGTCCGGCGGCATCGCGACTGGATGCTTCGTGCGGGCACGACCACGTTCGAAGCGAAGTCGGGCTACGGGCTCGACCGCGACACCGAGCTCGCATCCCTACGCGCGATCTTGCGCGAGGATGGCGTCCCAACCTGGCTCGGCGCGCACGCCGTCCCGCCCGAGTTCGACGACGCCGACACGTACCTGGACTTCGCGCTGGGAGAGGTGCTGCCGGCGGCGGCGCAGCTCGCCGAGGCCGCGGACGTCTTCCTCGAAGAGGGAGCGTTCTCCGCCGAGCAGGCGCGGCGCTATCTGACGGCATGCCGCGACGCGGGTCTCACCCTCCGGCTGCACGGCGACCAGTTCACTGAGCAGGGGGCGATCCCGCTCGCGGTCGAGCTCGGAACGCGCTCTGTCGACCACCTCGAGGCGACGGGCGACCAGGGGATCCGCATGCTGGCCGAGAGTGACGTCACGGGCGTGCTCCTCCCGGTGAGCGCACTCTTCCTCTCGCGGCCGATGCCGCCGGCCCGGGCACTCGTCGACGCAGGCGCAGCGGTCGCGCTCGCAACGGACTTCAACCCCGGGAGCGCGTTCTGCGAGAGCCTCCCGCTCACCTGCTCGCTCGCGTGCACGCAGCTCGGGCTCTCGCCGTCCGAAGCGCTCGCCGCGTGCACGGTCAATGCCGCGTACGTACTCGGCCGAGCAGGCCGGATCGGCAGGCTTGCCGTGGGCTACAACGCGGACGCGGTGCTGCTCGCCGCTCCCGACTGGCGCCATCTCGCGTATCACCTCGGCGGCGAGATCGTGAGCGCCGTCATGCGCGGCGGGCGTCTCGCCTGGCGGCGCTAGGCTAGCCGCGTGCCCTCCCGCAAGCAGCGGCGGCGCCGTGCGAAAGAGCGTCGCCACGAGTACGAGTACGTCTACGTGGACGAGGAAGGCCGCGAGGTCGAGGTCGAGCCCGGCGAGGCCGCCAAGCCGAGGCGAACGGATCGCAAGACGCCGGCGACGCGGGGAGGCCGAAAAGTCGAGCCCGCTTCCTGGCGCCGCGTCGGCCGGCGCGCGCTCCTCTTCGCGCCACTGATGTTCATCACGATCCGGCTCCTCGAGCGGCAGGAGCCGCTCGTCCAGAGCCTGCTGCGAACGATCTTTCTGCTCTTGCTCTTCCTGCCCTTCAGCTACGTGATGGACTCGGTGCTCTACCGCTCCTACGTGCGACGAACAAGCCGGCAGGGCTAGCGCCGGCTCACGGGCGGGTCGCCGCCGCGATAGTGGCCCTCGCCGGGCCAAGGAGCTAGCAGGAGCAGGATCTTGGCGCCGGCGTCGCTCGCGACGATTCGCCGCTCGTCCGGATCGAAGGCGACGAGCGTTCCCGCGCCGGCCTCGAGGGACTCGCCGCCGGCCTCGATCCTGGCGATGCCGTCGACGACGACGAGGAAGGCGTGCTCCTTGACCTGGTGATCGCCGAGCTCCTGGCCGGGGTTGAGGCCGATCAGGACTGCGCGGCCCTCGTCGGAGGAGTGGAGTACGACCGGCGAGCGGCTCCCGTCGGGGGTCTCGATCTCCGGCAGCCGCCAGCTCCGCACGGGCCGATCCTAACGAGGGTCGAGGCGGACAAAGCACCTGGATAGACTCGCCGCCTTGTGAAGTTCGAGGCTCCGCGCGGCACCCACGACGTCCTCCCCTCGCAGCAGCCGCTCTGGGAGCAGGTGATCCGCGAGGCGGAGCGGCTCTGCACGCTCTACGGCTACCGCCGGATCACCGTCCCGGTCTTCGAGGACACCGAGGTGTTCACGCGCACCTCCGGCGCCGGCTCCGACATCGTCCAGAAGGAGATGTACACGTTCACGGATCGCGGCAACCGCTCGCTGACGCTCAGGCCCGAGGCGACCGCCTCAGTCGCGCGCGCATACATCCAGCACGGCCTCCACCGTGACCCGCAACCGGTGAAGACCTTCTTCGTCGGGCCGATCTTCCGCTACGCCGCACCCCAGCGGGGCAAGTTCCGGGAGTTCTGGCAGCTCAACGTCGAGGCGATGGGCTCGGACGATCCAGCGCTCGATGCCGAGCTCATCCAGCTCTTCGAGCAGTTGCTGCGACGCCTCGAGATCCGGGGCTCCTGGCTAGAGTTGAACTCGATCGGCGACCGGACTTGTCGTCCGCGGTATCTGGAGCAGCTGAACGCCTGGCTCGACGAACACGCCGAGGAGCTTGACGAAGAGACGCTCGAGAAGCGCAAGACGAGCCCGCTGCGCGTCTTCGACAACCTGGCCCAGAAGCCGTCGGCAGTACAGCAAGCCCTGGCACGAGCGCCCAAGATCGGCGAGTCGCTCTGCGAGGAGTGCGAGGCGCACTTCGCGGCCGTGCGTGGGTATCTGGACGCGTATGGGGTCGAGTATCGGCTGACTCCGACGCTTGTGCGGGGGCTCGACTACTACACGCGGACGACCTTCGAGTTCATGGGCGAGGCGCTCGGCGCACAGTCCTCGCTCTGCGGCGGGGGCCGCTACGACTATCTGATCGAAGAGCTCGGCGGGCCGCCGACGCCCGCGGTCGGCTTCGCGAGCGGCATCGAGCGGCTGGTGCTCTCGCTGACGGAGCAGGGCGCAGAGGCGCCCTCGCCCGAGGTCGAGGTCTTCTTCGCGGTCGAGGAGGAAGCGACGCGGCCCGAGGTGATCGCGGCGCTGGGCGAGCTGCGAGGGGCCGGCCGCGCGGCCGAGACGGACTATGCCGGCCGCTCGCTGAAGGGACAGCTCACCCAGGCAGGCCGGCTGGGAGCCCGGTTCACCGTCATCACGCGGAGCGACGGGGTCACGGTGCGGCGGGCGGGAGAGCAGGACGTCGAGTACGCCTCGCTCGGCGAGGCGCTGGAGAGCCTGTGAGCTGGCGGGACCTCGGAGCGGGGGAGGTGCGGCCCGAGCACGTGGGGCAGCGCCTGAAGCTTGCCGGCTGGGTCGCCCGGCGCCGTGACCACGGCGGGCTCGTCTTTATCGACCTGCGCGACGCAACGGGAGTGAGCCAGCTCGTCGTCAACCCCGAGCGCGCACCCGAGGCTTCCGTCGCGGCACACGACATTCGCAACGAATTCGTCCTCCAGGCCGAGGGCGAGATCGCAGCGCGCGCGCCCGAGAATGTGAACCCCGGGCTGCCGACGGGCGAGGTCGAGCTCCAGGTCGAGCGACTCGAGATCATCTCGCGCTCCCCGCCCTTGCCGTTCCAGCTCGACGAGGAGGGGGTCGACGAGACCCTCCGACTCCGTTACCGCTGGCTAGACCTGCGGCGCGAGCGGCTGCAACGCAACCTGCGCCTGCGCGCGCAAGCCGTGTCGATCATCCGGCGAGAGATGGAGGCGGCCGGATTCGTCGACATCGAGACGCCGATCATGGCGAAGCCGACCCCAGAGGGAGCGCGCGACTTCCTCGTGCCAACTCGCCTGCAAAAGGGCCGTTTCTTCGCGCTGCCCCAGTCACCGCAGATCTACAAGCAGCTGCTCGTCATCGCCGGCTTCGAACGCTACTACCAGATCGCGCGCTGCTTCCGCGACGAAGATGTGCGCGCCGACCGCGTTCAGGAGCTCACGCAGCTCGACGTCGAGATGGCTTTCCCCGATCGCGAGTTCATCTTCGATCTCGTCGAGCGCACGTTCGCCGCGGTCTGGCGCGAGTGCATCGAGGCCGAGCTGCCCGTTCCGTTCCCGCGCATGCCCTATGCGGAGGCGATGCTGCGGCACGGGAGCGACAAGCCCGATCTGCGCTTCGGTTTCGAGATCGAGGATGCGACCGAGCTCACGCGCGGCTCACAGTTCAAAGTGTTCGCGGACGCACAGGCCGTTCGCTTCCTGCGCGCGCCACAAGAGTTCTCCCGCGCCGATCTGGCGACCCTCGAGGAGTTCGCGAAGGAGTGGGGGGCGAAAGGGCTCGCGTATCTCGTGTACGGCGAGGACGGCGAGGTCCGCTCGCCGATCGCGAAGTTTCTCTCCGAGCCGGAGCTCGCCGCGTTCCGGAGCGAGCCCGGGTCGACCGTGCTCTTCGGTGCGGACAAGCCGGAGATCGTTGCCAGAGTGCTTGGTGCGGTCCGCTCGCGATTGGGGCGCGAACTGGATCTCATCGACGAGGGAACGTGGCGGCCGGTGTGGATCACGGACTTCCCGATGTTCGACCCAGATGAAGAGACCGGCGGCTGGAAGGCCAATCACCATCCGTTCACCGCGCCGACGCCTCAGTCACTATCGACTTTGTCGTCTGATCCCGGCTCGGCCGTTGCGCAGGCGTACGACTTCGTTCTCAACGGTACGGAGCTCGGTTCGGGATCGATCAGGATCCACCAGCCGGATGTTCAGCAGCAGGTCTTCGACGTCCTCGCCATCTCGCAGGAGGAGCAGCGCGCCCGCTTCGGCTTCCTGCTCGACGCGCTCGGCATGGGAGCGCCGCCGCACGGCGGGATCGCGCCGGGGATCGATCGCACGGTAATGCTGCTGGCGGGTGAGCCGAACCTTCGGGACACAGTCGCCTTCCCCAAGAACCAAGCAGGAATCGATCCCATGACCGGGGCACCGAGCGAAGTACCACCGGAGCAGCTCGACGAACTAGGAATCCAGTTGGTCCCGCAGAAAGGGAAGCCCTAAGGAATAGGGCCGCCGCGGCCGATGGAACGGGCATACTGCAGGCGGCACAACCTAGGAGGAATGGGATGGCGGTAGAAGGATCAGGCGCAGCACGCGAGGTACCGGCAATGACGTCGCTGCCGAGCGTCGAAAATCTTCCGATCGCGGAGCGCGGATTCGACGAGCAGGCTGTGCGCGAAGCATTCGAGTCGTTCCGCCGCCACGCCGTCCAACTCCAGGCTCAGCTTCGCGTCCTCCAGGCCGCCGGCAGGTCGGGGCAGGCCGAACCGACCGGGCATGCCGTGCGCATGGATGCGCTCCACTTGATCCGCGGGGCGGCCGAGTTTGCGGACGTGCTCGAGCGCGATGCCCAGACGGCATCCGCCGCTCAGATTCAGCGGACCGAGCAGCAGGTGCGCCAGAAGCAGGTCGACCTCCAGCAGCGGGAGGCCGAGGTCCAGCGCCACAAAGATGAGAGCGAGCGCCAGCGCATTGAGATCGTGACCGCGGCCCGGAACGAGGCCCGCCAGCTCGTCGCCGAAGCGAACCGTGACGCCACGAAGGAGCTTCGCGAGGCCGAGGCCCGCGGCGCTCGACTGCTCGAGCAGGCTCGTCATCAGGCAACCGAGCTCACGAATGCGACCCGCGCCGAGGTCGAACAGACCCTCGAGTGGGCACGTGGCCAAGCCTCGGCGATCATTACCCGCGCCCAGCAGGGCACCGAGCAGCTCCTCAGCGCCGCCGGGCTCGGCGAGGCCGCCGCCACCGAGGTCGCCACAGCGATCGTCAAGTCCGCCCAGGAGAGCGCCACTGCGAGCCGTGCTGCGCAGCCCGAGTCGCAGGCGCCTGCCGGCGGCGAAGTCTCACCGGCTTCACAACCGCTCCGGCCTGCTCCGGCTCCCGCCACACCTGCGCCCGCCCAGCCGCAGCCATCGGAGGCGCCGCCGCCGGCGTCGCCGCCGCCCGAGTCCGAGGGACCTCAGCAGCCGCCCTCTGGCTCGGGCGACACGAACGCGTAGCGCGCTCTAACCTTTCGGACAGATGCCAGCTGCACTGGGGCCGAGATTCGTGCTCGAAGCGGGCTTCCTGATTCTGCTTGCCGTCGTCGTCGGTCTCGCCGACCTGAGCCCGGCGTTGATCATCCTCGTGATGGCAATCGGCTGGCTGCTCGTGGCGTTGCTCGAATACTTCGCGTGGCGGCAAAGCCCGGCTTTCTCTGCCGCGGCGCGCTACCAAGAGGGCGCCGGGCCTCCCCCCGCGCAGGAGACGGTCCGGGAGGAGATCGTCGAGGAGGCTCCACCGATGCCCCCGCCTCCTCCGCCGCCTGCCCCGGCGCCGGTTGAGGCTGAAGAGGAAACGGTGATCGAGCCTGCGGCTGAGGCTGCCGAGCCGGAAGCGCCGGGGGCCTTCCGTCCGGAGCCGGAGCAACACGTGCGCTACAGCCTCGAGCCGTTGCAACCTCGGCCCCGCCGCCGTTGGATTCTCTTCGGCCCCCGTGATCGGAGCGAGGGACCGGCCGAGGGCTCGAGTGAAGAGGAGCAGTAGAGAAGGACCCCGGCCGGACAAGCTGTCCGCACGGATCCGCTCCGCACTCCAAGGACGCTCCCGCCGCCCCGCGACGGCGTCGCAGCCGGCCATGACCGAGATGGTTCCCAACGAGACACCCGGGACTGGCCAACGTCCGCCGCCGGCGCCGAAGGAGTGGAACCTCTGGGAGCTCGAGCGCAGGGCCCGCGAGCCGGGCGGCTACGCGATCCGCGATGCGGAATGGGCTGCGCTTTTCATCCACCTGCGCGAGTTCGCGACCGCGGAGGGAACGCTCCCCAAGGAGTTCGACGAGCTCGTCCGCCAGTCGTTCGCTGAGCTCATCCAGGCCGCCTAGATGAGGCCGGTGGTTGCACAGCGGTTGATTGCCGTTGCCGCCCTTGGGCTGCTGGTGGCCCTCGTCGGCCTCGCGGTCTTCTCCGGACGAGGCGACTCCGGCCCGGGCGGCCGGCTTCCGGAACGGATCGGTCCCTGGCGCTACGCGCGCGCTGCGCCCCTGGGGAGCCAGCTCGAAGGAGCGACGACCGCCTGCGGCGTTCGGCTGCGCAGTTCGAGCATGGGCATCGCAGACCCGGTGCTCCCGTGCGGCGCGAAGCTCTATGTCGGCTACGGAGGCCAGGATGTGCTGACGCAGGTGATCGCCACCGGTCCGGTCGCACGCAGCGCGCGCTTCGGGATCACGCCCGCGCTTGCCGAAGAGCTCGGCATCGAGCACGGCGTCACGATCCGCTGGAGTTACGCGCGCTAGAGTGAGTGCGTGCTCGACCCTGTGCGTGGCCTCGTCGCACAATGTAGAACCAACACCACTGCAGAGGGAGCCCGAGTCCGGTGAGCCTTCGGGCGTAGCCGGCAGGGCACCCACCTGGCTTGTCCAGGTTCGCAGTGCGGCGGGGCATCACCGGCAGGGTGGAGCACGATCTTCTTCGCTAGCCTGGCCTCGATGATCGAGGTAACCGGAGACGCGTCGTTCGACGGCGATTGGGCCGTCGTTCGACTGGCTGTCGACGGGGACAAGATCGTTGAGGCGGAGGCCGAAGGGCTGGAACGCCCGCTCGTCGGCCTGACGCTGCTCGAGGCGGCGGCGGTGCCCGGTGAGCGACTTGCCGCCGACGCGCTTGCGAACGCGATCGGTCCGATTTTCCGCGCCCCTTCCGACCCCTCGCGGGTCGCAGTCGCGATGAGCGGCGGGGTGGACAGCGCAGTCGCTCTTCTGCGCGCCGGACGGAGTGCGATCGGAGTCACGCTACGGCTCTGGATCGATCCCAGGGCGCCGAATGCGGAGCGGGCTTGCTGCTCGCCGGAAGCGGTCATCGCCGCGCGAGAGACGTGCCACGCGCTCGGTCTCCCACACGTCACACTCGACGCGCGTGAGGGCTTCCGGCGTGCGGTCGTGAAGCCCTTCGTGGACGGCTATGCGCGCGGCGAGACGCCCAATCCCTGCACCCGGTGCAACGGGAGCTTTCGCTTCGCCCAGCTCCTCGCTTTCTCTCGGCGAGCAGGCGCCGCTCGGCTCGCGACCGGCCATTACGCACGCATCGTCGAGCATCGCGGCCGGCTCCTGCTCGCGCGCGCAGCCGACGAGGGCAAGGATCAGTCCTACATGCTCGCGCGCGTGGATCCTCGTAGGCTCGACCGCATCTGGTTCCCGCTCGGCGACCAGTCCAAGGACGAGACCCGCGCCGAGGCCGAGCGAGCGGGGTTGTCCGTTGCCCGGCGGCCGGAGAGCCAGGAGGCCTGCTTCCTCGGCGGGGGCGACTACCGGGATTTCCTCACGCGGCATGGTCTCTCTGCCGAGAGGGGAGCAGTCGTCGACGAGAGCGGGTCGGTGCTCGGTGCGCATGACGGCTTCTGGCGCTTCACGGCCGGTCAGCGACGGGGCTTGGGAGTTTCCGCGGGGAAGCCTGCGTACGCCCTCCGGGCCGAGCCGAAGACGAACACCCTCGTCGTCGGGCCGCGCGAGTCCCTGGCGCGCCGGACCGTGACGGCCTCAGGGCGGCTCTTCGCCTCAGTCGCCCGGGCGAACGCGAAGCTCCGTTACAGGTCTCCGGCCGTGCCCGCCGGTGTCGAGCCGACGAGCAGCGGGTTCCGGCTCCGGCTCGACGAGGCCGCCTACGGGGTCGCAACCGGCCAGACCGCTGTGCTCTACGAGGACGACGTCGTCGTCGGCGCCGGCACCATCGCCTCCAGCGAACCGTGATGCGCACCTGAACACGCGTGGTCGTCGTTGTCCACAGCGAAAGGAGGCAACGCTGACCCCTGACGAGATCACGCTCACGATCCCGCGCGACCGTGCGTTTTACCGCGTCGCGCACCTCGTCCTGGGCGGGCTCGGAATTCGCCTCGATTTGACGATCGAGCACCTCGAGGACTTGCAGCTCGCGCTCGACGCGGTTCTCGAGCGCTCGCGCGAGGCCGAGAACGTGACGATCACCGTACGTCTGCTGGACGGGGAGATCGAAGCCGTCATCTGGCCGATGCGCGACGGCCTGCGTGAAGAACTCGAGGCTGCGGGCGGGCGTTCCGTCGGGCTCCGCAGGATGCTCGACACGCTCGTCGACCGGGTCGAGCTCTCGTCGGACGAGGGCGGTGACCGGCTGAAGCTGACTAAGAAGGTGGAGGCACGGAGCGAATGACCTCCGTCGACGACCGGACGCTCCTTCGCCGGTACCACGAGCAGGGAGACCTGGCCGCCCGCGAGCAGCTCATCGAGCGGTACATGTCGCTCGTGCGCTCGCTCGCGCGGCGCTACTCCTACCGGGGCGAACAGCTGGACGACCTCATCCAGATCGGCGCCATCGGGCTGATCAAGGCGATCGACCGCTTCGACGTCGAGCGGGGCGTCGAGCTGACGACCTACGCGACACCGAACATCATCGGCGAGATCAAGCGCCACTTCCGCGACAAGGGCTGGTCGGTGCGAGTGCCGCGCGGGCTGCAGGAGCTGAACGTCCAGCTCTCGAAGCTGATCGAGGAGCTGACCGTCGAGCTCGGGCGTTCGCCGACGATCCCGGAGCTGGCGAAGGCGTCGGACGCGGACGAGGAGGCGGTGGTCGAGGCGCTCGAGAGCGGTCGCGCCTACAGCTCGGTCTCGCTCTCAAGCGCGGGCGGGCAGGACGAGGAGGGGGACCTCGATCCGCTCGAGTCGCTGGGGGCGGAGGAGCCGCAGTACGAGGTCTCGGAGGATCGCGCCGTCCTCGCCCCGGGTTTTCGCGTGCTCGACGAGCGGGAACGCCGCATCCTCCATCTGCGCTTCTTCAAGGGGCTCACCCAATCCCAGATCGCGCAGGAGGTGGGCATCTCGCAGATGCACGTCTCGCGCCTCATCCGCCGGGCGCTCGAGAAGATCCGGGAGGAGATCGCTAGCGAGGAAGAGGAGCTCGAGGCGCAGCGCAGGGCGGCCGGGGAGCGCAGGCAGAGCTAATCACGACACTTGCACGACGCCTCTACTGGAAGGTGCACCCAACCTCCTCCCCGCCGCGATCGTAACGGCGAACAGCGCATGGGTGGCGCGCTCGATCGTGCCGAAAGTGCGACTCGTACAATCATCCCTATGCGCACGACCGACGAGCTCCGCGAAGGGTTCCTCTCCTTCTTCGAGTCGAAGGGGCACAAGCGGCACCCCTCGGCCTCGCTGATCCCGCCCGACTGGGACCGTTCGACCTTGCTCACGAGCGCCGGGATGCAGCCTCTGATGCCGTATTTCCTGGGGCGCGAGGAGCCGCCCGCGCCGCTGCTCGCGACCGTCCAGAAATGCTTCCGCACCCCCGACATCGACGAGGTGGGGCTCGACGGGTACCACCTCACCTTCTTCGAGATGCTCGGGAACTTCTCGTTCGGCCAGTACTTCAAGGCCGGAGCGATCGAGCTCGCCTGGGAGTTCGTCTTCGAGCAGATGAAGATCGACGCCGACCCCTTCTGGGTGACCGTGTTCGCGGGCGATCCGGAGCTCGGGCTCGGCGAGGATGAGGAAGCGGTGCGCCTGTGGGAGTGGATGGGCATGCCGCCCGAGCGGATCGTACGCCTCGACCGCTCGCACAACTTCTGGTCGGTCGGCGGGCCCGGACCGTGCGGGCCGGACACCGAGCTCTTCTACGACCGCGGCGAGGAGGTCGGCTGCGGTCGCCCGGAGTGCGCGCCAGGCTGCACCTGTGAGCGCTTTCTCGAGTTCTGGAACCTCGTCTTCATGGAGTACGAGCTTCATCCCGACGGGAAGCTGACGCCGCTCCCCAAGCAGAACGTCGACACTGGAATGGGGCTCGAGCGCACGGCCACGATTCTCCAGAGCGTGATCTCCGTCTACGAGACCGACGGCTACCAGGCGATCATGGACTGGATCGCGGACCGGAGCGGGGTCGCCTACGGAGACTCCGACGAGGCGACGAAGGCTCACCGCGTGCTGGCCGACCACGGTCGCGGGATGACGTTCCTGATCGCCGACGGCGTTCGCCCGGGCAACGAGGGCCGCGACTACGTCCTGCGCCGCGTGATCCGCCGGGCCGTCGTGCACGGCCACGACATCGGCTTGCAGGGGTTCCTGCCCGAGCTCGCCGACGTCGTGATCGAGCAGATGGCTAGCGTCTACCCGGAGCTTGCCGAGAACCGCGCGTCGATCAAGGAGCTGCTCGCCACCGAGGAGACCCATTTTGGGCGGCTGCTCGAGTCCGGAGAGAAGCTCTTCGAGTCAGCGGCAAAGGCCGGGGCGATCTCCGGCGAGGATGCGTTCAAGCTCCACGACACCTACGGGTATCCAATCGAGGTCACGCTCGACCGCGCGCGCTCTCGGGGACTCCCGGTCGACGCCGACGGCTTCGAGCGGCTGATGACCGAGCAGCGCGCCCGTTCGAGGGCGGGTGCGAAGCAGGACGACGCACGGGCGGCGGAGTTCGGTGCGGCCGCGGGCTTTACGACCGATTTCGTCGGCTACGAGAAGATCGACGTACTGACCCAGATCGGCGCGCTCGAGCCTCTCGAGGACGGACGATTCCTGGCGAAGCTCCGCGAGTCGCCCTTCTACCCCGAGGGCGGCGGTCAGGTGAGCGACGCCGGCTTCCTCGAGCACGAGGAGACCGGAGCGAGGGCCGACCTCGAGGCGGCCTATCGCCTCGGTGACGACCAAGCGCTCCTTTTCCGGGGCGAGGGCTTCGCCGCCGGCGACCGGGTGCGCGCGGTCGTCCCGTGGAGTGCGCGGTTCCCGACGATGGCGAACCACACGGCGACCCATCTTCTCCACAAGGCCTTGCAGGAGGTCCTCGGCGAGAACGTGCGCCAGGCCGGCTCGGCTGTGCGGCCCGACAAGCTCCGCTTCGACTTCACGCACGGGCAGGCGCTCTCGCACGAGGAGCGAAGCGAGGTCGAGCGCCGCGTCAACGAGAAGATCTTCGAGAACCTTCCGGTGCACACCTTCGTGACCCCGATCGAGGAGGCGAAGAAGCTAGGCGCGATGATGCTCTTCGGCGAGAAGTACGGCGACGAGGTTCGCGTCGTCGAGGTTCCCGGCTTCTCGCGGGAGCTCTGCGGCGGCACGCACGTGCGCTCGACGGCCGAGATCGGCCCCTTCGTGCTCGTCTCGGAGAGCTCGGTCGGCGCCGGAGCGAGGCGGATCGAGGCGCTCACATCCGGGGAGGCGTTCGCGTACCTGCACGGCAAGGCGCTCGAGGCGGAGGAGCTTCGGCGGGAGACCGAGCGGCTCCGCAAGGAGGGCCCGAAGCAGGCAAAGGCTCCGGCGGCCGCCGAGATCACGTTCCGCGACGAGTCCGACGGGATCGTGACGGCCGAGGTTCGAGGACTGAAGGGCTCCGCCCTGCGGGACCTTTCGGATCAGATCCGCCAGTCGAAGCAGGCAACCGCGGTGCTCCTCGGCTCGGTCGACAACGGCCGCGCGTATTTCGTGGTCAACCTCGACCGCTCAGCCGTCGAACGCGGCGTCGACGCAGTTGCGGTCGCGAAAGAGGCCGCAAAGAAGATCGGCGGCGGGGGCGGGGGGCGTCCCAATCTCGGCGAGGCCGGCGGCAAGAATCCGCAGGGGCTGGAAGAAGCGTACGAGGTCGGAAGGAGCGAGATAGCCTCCGCACTCCGCTCGTGAAGGTCCTCGCTCTCGACTACGGCTCAGCGCGCACCGGCGTCGCGGTCTCGGATCCGACGGGCACCGTCGCGCGCCCAGTAGGCGTCGTCGAGCGGGCGGGCAGCGAGACCGGCCTGGCACGGATCGCCGAGCTCGTTCGCGAGCACGGCGCCGAGCGAGTCGTGGTCGGCTTGCCGCTGACCCTGCGCGGTGAGCGCGGAGAGCAGGCGCTCGAGACCGAAGAGTTCGTCTTGCTCTTGCGCCAAGCTGTCGATGTGCCGGTCGAAAGCTTCGACGAGCGCTTCACGACGGATCTCGCCGAGCAGAGTGGTGGCGCGGGAGGGACAGATGCCCGCGCCGCGGCCCACCTCCTGTCGAGCTACCTGACATGGTCGAGCAGCGCGCCCCACTGAGTCCGCCGCGGCCTCCGGCCGGACGGGCCCGGCCTTCGCGCTCGCGCATCGTGGCGCGGCGTGCGATCGCTCTGCTGCTCCTAGTCGCGGGTCTCGGGGCGCTCGTCTGGCTCGCCGCCTTCGCGGTCGGCAGCATCCGGGACGGCGGCGCGAAGGCGACTCCGACCGTCCCGGTCGCCCCGCCGGCGCTCAAGATCATCTTTCCGGAGGGCTTTACGCGAGCTCAGATGGCGGAGCGGATCCGGGCCGTCGACGGGATCGCCCGGCAGCGCCGCAAGGTCAATCCGCGGCTCTCGGCCCGGGCTTACCTCAAGGCGACGGCATTTTCCAAGATCCCCGGCAAGTTCGCCGGCGACCGTGAGCGCCGCACGCTCGAGGGTTTCCTCTTTCCCGCGACGTACGAGTTCGAGCCAACGACGACCTCCCGCCAGCTCGTCAACCGGCAACTCGAGTCCTTCCAGCGCAACTGGTCGAAGGTCGACCTCGGCTACGCGAAGTCAAAGCATCTGACCCCCTACGACGTGCTGATCATCGCGTCGATGATCGAGAAGGAGGTGATCGCGCCCGAGGAGCGCGCGCTCGTGGCGGCGGTGATCTACAACCGCCTGCACGACGGCATGGTGCTGGGAATCGACGCGACGATCCGCTACGGCCTCGGCGTGCCACCGACTGAGCCGTTGCGCGAGTCGCAGCTCAACGACCTGACAACCCCTTACAACACGCGCAAGTTTCCCGGCCTACCGCCGACGCCGATCGCCAACCCCGGGCTCGCCTCGATCCAGGCGGCCGCGCACCCCGCGAAGGTGGACTACCTCTTCTTCGTGCGCAAGCCGGACAAGATCCATCACTTCTTCACAGTCAGCGAGCAGGAGTTCACCAACTACAAGATCGCCCACGGCTACGGGTGACCCGACTAGTCGGGCTCCTCGGCCATCCGGTTTCGGGCTCGCTCTCGCCAAAGATGCAGAACGCCGCATTCGCCGCTTGCCGGCTGGACTGGTCCTACGTGGCAATTGACGTGGGTGCCGACGAATTCGCGAGTGCAGCCCGCGCGCTCGCGGCGAGTGGTTACGCGGGAGCGAACGTGACCGCCCCGCACAAGCTGGCCGCGGCGGCGCTGGCGGAAGCTGAGGTCCCATCGGTGAACACGCTCGTCTTCACCGAGGGCCGCATAGTGGGCTTCTCGACTGACACGGCCGTGCTCGAGGGATTGCGGGCCGAGCGGCCGGTCATCCTCGGCGACGGAGGAGCGTCGGTCGCGTTCCAGGCGGCTCTCCCGGGCGCGCGCGTCTATGCCCGCCGTGGCGAGTGGCCGCCCGAGGTAAGCGGAGCAGATCTCGTCGTGAACGCGACCTCCGCGCGCGACGACGTGCTCGTAGAGCTTGTGCCGGGCCAGACCCTCGTCGACCTCCCGTATCCCGAGACGGCGACCGCCAGAGCTGCGCGCGCCTCCGGGGCGACCGTTGTCGGCGGCCTCGAGGTGCTGGTCGCCCAGGGAGCGGCCGCGTTCGAGCTCTGGACCGGGATTCCGGCGCCCGTCGAGGTCATGCGCCGCGCCGTAGGCTTGCCTGCGTGACACTCGAACTGGCGACTGCAGGCGAGTCGCATGGGCCCGCCCTCCTCGGGATCCTGACTGGTCTGCCCGCGGGCCTCGTTCTCGACCGCGACGCGATCAACAACGATCTGCGCCGGCGCCAGCAGGGCTACGGGCGCAGCCCGCGCCAGCAGCTCGAGCACGACGAGGTGCGGATGCTCGCCGGGCTCCGGCACGGACGGACTCTCGGCACCCCGCTCGGCTTCCTGGTCGAAAACCGGGACCATGGGAACTGGGCGTGGGGGATGAGCCCGTGGCCGCCGGAAGGCGAGCCGGGTGGTAAGGGAACGAAGCCGGTGACGGTGCCGCGCCCGGGGCACGCCGATCTCGCCGGCGCCCTGAAGTACGGCCTCGCGGACACGCGGGATGCCCTCGAGCGCGCGAGCGCGCGGCAAACCGCCGTCACCGTCGCCGCTGGGGCGATCGCAAAGGCACTGCTCGCCCAGATCAAAGTCGAGGTCGCCGGCGAGGTGCTCGAGTCCGGCGAGGTCGACGAGGCGAAGGCTGACCGCGACACCGTCGGCGGCGTCGTCGAAGTCCGTGCTCGCGGGGTCCCTCCGGGCCTCGGCACGTACGCCACGAAGGAGGGACGGCTCGACGGGCGGCTCGCCGCCGCCGTGCTGGGCATCCAGGCCGTGAAAGGGGTCGAGATCGGCGACGGCTTCGCGCTCGCACGCCTCCGGGGGTCGGCCGCTCACGACGAGGTCTTCAAAGACGAACGAGGCCTGTACCGCGAGACGAACCGGGCCGGGGGCATCGAAGGCGGAGTGTCGAACGGCGAGGAGATTGTCGTCCGCGCCGCGATGAAGCCCCTGCCGACGCTGATGCGTCCCCTGCGCTCGGTCGACCTCGATACGGGCGAGCCGGCCGACGCGCTCGTGGAGCGAAGCGACGTGGCCGCGGTCGAGGCGCTGGCCGTCGTTGCGGAGGCCTCGGTCGCGTTCGAGCTGGCCCGAGCGGCGCGTGAGAAGTTCGGCGGCGACGCGCTCGGCGATTTCCTGCGCGCCTACAACGCCTACGTGGAGCGAATCGATTGGCAGCTCCGAACGCCCTAGACCGGCACATCGCGCTCGTCGGCTTCATGGGGGCGGGCAAATCGACGCTCGCGCGAGAGGTTGCGCTTCGACTCGGTCGGGTCGGGTCGGATCTGGACGCGATGATCGAGCATGCAGCGGGCGACGACATCCACTCGTTCTTCGCGAAGCACGGCGAAGCGGAGTTCCGGCGCCTCGAGGAGAACGAGACCCTCTTCAGGCTCTGGGCCGCGGAACTCGACGTGTTCGCCCTCGGCGGAGGCGCCGTGCTGTCCCAAGAGGTGCGGGACCGCTTGCGGGAGCACGCGTTCACGGTGTGGGTCGACGTGGACGTCGACACGGCGTGGGAACGGGTACGGGGCTCAGACCGCCCGTTGGCCCAGAACGAACAGCAGTTCCGCGCGCTCTACGAAGAGCGGCTTCCGCTCTACGAAGCGGTGGCGGACGCGAAGGCCAGCGATGTCGACGGCGTCGTCCTTGCGGCGGGGGGGATCCACGTCGAGATCGGAGCGCTCGACCGGGTCGGCTCCCTCGTGCCGGATGGACCACTCGCACTCGTCGCCGACACGCATGTCTCCGGGATCCACGGCGCGGCGGCTCAGCTCGCACTCGGCTCGAACCTCGCGGAAGCCCACGAGCTACCGGCCGGCGAGGAGGCGAAGACGCTCGAGGTCTGCAAGCGGCTCTGGCGCGCGCTGCGCGTGGGCCGAGACGGAATAGTCGTCGCGCTCGGCGGGGGCTCGACGACCGACGCCGCCGGCTTCGTGGCCGCCGCCTACTTGCGAGGGCTGAAGTGGGCGGCGGTGCCGACGACGCTCGTTGCCCAGGTCGACGCCGCAATCGGAGGAAAGACTGCGATCAATCTTCCTGAGGGCAAGAACCTCGTGGGGGCATTTCACTGGCCGGTGCGGACTGTGATCGACCCCGGCCTGCTGGCGACGCTGCCTGAAGAGGAGCAGGTCGCCGGGCTCGCAGAGGTGGTGAAGACGGGCCTACTCGCCGGAGAGTCCGTGTGGGAGCTTCCCCAGCCCGAGTTGGTGCGCCGCTGCGCTGCGTTCAAGACCGCGATCTGCATTCGGGACCCTCACGAGCAGGGGGAGCGAGCAGCGCTGAACCTCGGCCACACGTTCGCCCACGCGCTGGAGGCGGCGTCGGACTACCGACTGTCGCATGGTGCGGCGGTTGCGCTCGGCCTCCTCGCCTCGCTTCGACTCTCGGGCCTGCCGACGGACGTCGTCGACGAGGTGCTCTCGCCGCAGCCGGCCCGCGTCGATCGCGAACGCGCCTGGGCCGCGCTTGCCCGCGACAAGAAGGCGGCGAACGGCCGTCCTCGACTCGTTCTGCTCGACCGGCCGGGCGTACCGCGGACAGACGTCGAGCTCCCGGACCGGGAGCTCCGCGGCGCGCTCGACGCGCTGATCCGGGACTAGAGTAGACCGGTGCGGGTCGACGTCCTGAACGGGGTCAACCTCGACGTCCTCGAGCACAGAGACCCCGCGCTCTACGGCGGGCTCACGCTGCGCGAGCTCGAGCAGCGGGTCGAGGGCTGGGCCGAGGAGCTCGGGTGCACGGTTCGCTGCCGCCAGACGAACAGCGAGGGCGAGTACGTGGGCTGGTGCCACGAGGCGCTCGGCTGGGCGGAAGGCCTGATCGCCAATCCCGGAGCGTGGACGCACTACAGCTACGCGATCCACGATGCGCTCGAGCTGTTCCCGGGGCCGATCGTGGAGGTGCATCTGTCGAATCCCGAAGAGCGAGAAGAATGGCGCCGGAGGTCCGTGATCGCCGATCTCGCCGCAGAGCGCGTCCTCGGCCGGGGACCGGACGGCTACCGCGAGGCACTCGCGTTCCTCGTCCAGGGCTCATGAACGACCGCATCGAGCGCCTTCGCGCCGGGCTCGAGGAGCCGCTGCTCGTCTCCGATCCGGCCAACGTGCGTTACCTCTCCGGGCTGGAGAGCTCGAATGCGGCGCTCCTCGTCGAGCCGGATCGCGTTCGGCTCTTCACCGACTACCGTTATGCCGAGAGCGCCCGCGCTATCGACGGCGTGGACTTCGTCGAGGCGAAAAGGGATCTCTACCAGACGCTCTCAGAGCTGCTCTCGGGCCGGATCGGCTTCGAAGCCTCGAGCCTCACGTTCGAGCGCTACGCGCGGCTCCATGCCGGCGGCGTTGAGCCGGTACCCCAGTACGGCTTCGTCGAAGAGCTACGCGCCGTGAAGGACGAGGACGAGCTGGACGCGATCAGGCGCGCCGCGCAGATCGCGAACATCGCCTTCGAACGCTTCGCGGACGAGGGCGGGCTCGTCGGGGAGACCGAGCGCGACCTCGCCTGGCGCCTGGAGCAGTTCCTGCACGGCGGCCACTCAGAGGGCGTCTCGTTCGCGATCCACGTCGCCTCGGGGCCGAACTCGGCGAAGCCGCATTCGCTGCCCGGCAACCGGCGAGTGGAGCCGGGCGAGACGGTGCTCGTCGACGCCGGCTGCGTGGTCGACGGCTACTGCTCCGACTGCACGCGCACCTTCGCCACCGGGCCGTTGCCGGACGAGCTGACGCGCGCCTACGAGGTGTGCCTCGATGCGCAGCTGGCGGGGCTGGCCGCCGTCCGCCCGGGCGCCTCCGGGCCGGGGGTCGACTCCGCGGCGCGCGATCGGATCGAGGCTGCCGGGTTCGGCGAGTTCTTCGGCCACGGCCTCGGCCACGGTGTCGGTCTCCTCGTCCACGAGGATCCTCGTCTGGCGCAGGAGTCACGCCACACGCTCGCCGCCGGGAACGTCGTCACAGTGGAGCCCGGTATCTACCTGCCGGGGCTCGGAGGGATCCGGATCGAGGATCTCGTCGTCGTGCAGGACGGGGAGCCCGAGGTCCTGACGAGCTTCACGAAGGATCTGCTCACCGTCGACTAGATTGGGGAGTCGTGGCGGAGAACATCAACACGAATCAGTTCAAGAACGGCATGCACATCGAGGTCGACGGCGGCGTCTGGCGCATCGTCGAGTTCCAGCACGTGAAGCCTGGGAAGGGCGGCGCCTTCGTGCGGACGAAGCTCAAGAACCTGGACTCGGGCGCGGTCGTCGAGCGCACCTTCCGCGCAGGCGAGAAGTTCCAGCGGATGCACACCGAGGTCAAGGGCGCGCAGTACCTCTACGACTCGGGCGAGGATGTCGTCTTCATGGAGGACGAGACCTACGAGCAGTTCTCGCTTCCACATAAGTCCGTCGCCGCCGATCTCCAGTTCATCCCGCCCTCGACCTCCGTGCAGATCCTCACCGTCGACGGCAAGCCGTCGGGTCTCCAACTGCCGTCTTCGATCGAGCTCGCGGTGGCCGAGACGGAGCCAGGGGTGAAGGGCGACACGGTTTCGAACGTGACGAAGCCCGCGAAGCTCGAGACCGGAGCCGTGATCCAGGTTCCGCTCTTCGTGGCCAGCGGCGACCGGATCAAGGTCGACCCGCGCGAAGGCCGCTACATCTCGCGCGCATAACGCTTCGCTCCGCTTGAGCCCCTCCTTGCGGGCGAAGTGGAGGTGCCCTTCGTTTCAGGAGCCGCCCGAGGCTTGCGTGGTGCGGGCGTCCTCCTCTCGGGGGTTGGCCTCCCGCCGGGCAAAGCCCGGCTCCGGCGGCGGATGGCGTCGGCTCTCGAAGAGTTCTGGAGAGTTACCCTCTCTGCGTGCCTGCGCTCATCGACACGACGATTCGGCTGCTCAGCCAGGAGCCGCTGGCCGGACGCATGCCGACGGCCGATCTCCTTCGGCTCGCCGAGCTCCTCGACGGCGCCGGGTTCGCGGCTCTCGAGGTCTCAGGAGGGGGCGTTTTCGACACCTCGGTTCGCCGCGGCGTGGAGAGCCCGTGGGAGCGGATCCGCGCGCTCAAGGCGCGAACGAAGACACCGCTCGGGATGGCGCTCCGCGGCCGCTTCCTCGTCGGGTCGCGCCCCGTCGGGGGCGACTTCGCGCGCCGGTTCGTGGCCAGCGCCGCGGAGAGCGGCATCGACGTCTTTCGTCTCGAGGACCCGCTGAACGACGTCTCGAACCTACGCGAGGCAGGTGAAGCGATCACCGCGGCGGATCGGGAGTTCGACGCGGGGCTCATCTACAGCCCGGGCCAGGGCGGAGAGACGAAGAAGCTCGTCGAGCAGGCCAAGAAGCTTCCCGACCTTGGGGCTGCGCGGGTCCTCCTCCACGACCCGTCCGGCGCTCTGGAGCCGCACCGCGCCCACGAGCTCGTTTCTGCGCTGGCGAAGGGAAGCGGTCTGCCCGTCGGCATCTACTGCCAGGGCGCAGCAGGAAGTGGGCTGGCGGCGGCGCTCGAGGCGGCTCGCGCAGGGGCCGATCTGATCGCGTGCGCGGTCTACCCGCTTGCGCTGACCTTGCACCGGGTTTCGGGAGAGGCGCTCGGCAGCGCGCTCGCCGGCGCGAAGATGGACAGCGGCATCAACGTCGAGACCCTCTGGCAGGCCGCCGAGATCGTCGATGAGTTCGTCGGCGACGACCCCGTGACGCCGCTTGCTCCGCACATCGCCGTCCGTGCCGCGCAACATGAGCTGCCCGCAAGCCTCGTCGCCGCGATCGACACCCGCCTGCGCGCCTATTCGGCCACGGACCGGCTCGACGACGTCCTCGACGAGCTCGCCGTGATCCGCGGCGAAGCGGGATCGCCCCCGGTCGCCGCTCCGATCGGCCAGATTCTCGCCTCGCAGGCGCTCGTACACGTCCTCTCGGCGTCGCGCTACCAGACGGTCGTCGACGAGCTGCGTGCCCTCCTCGACGGGCACTTCGGGACGCCGCCCGGGAAGATCGACGCGACCGTCCAGCGAGCCGTCTCGCTGCTCTCGGAAGGCGACCTGCCCGAGGAGCCCGAGGTCGAGCTCGATGAGATCCGCGAGGAGGCGGCCGGGCTCGCTGCGAGTGAGGAGGAGCTGCTCCTGCTCGCGCTCTTCGGCGAGGAGGCGGAGCCGCTCCTGCGCGCGATTCGCGACCGGACGAGCGGTGAGGACTCGCTCGTCGGCGGCGGGGTCGACCAGTCCCGTGCCGAGCGCATCCGCGAGGTCGTGCGCATCGTCCAGGAGACAGGCATCGCCGAGATCGCCGTCGAGGAAGAGGGAACGCGAGTCTCGGTTCGAAGGACCGAAGAGCCGCCCCCGGTCGAGTCGCCCGGCCCGGCGCCGGCCGCGCAGCCCGAGCCGGTCACGGCCGCGCCCGAGACCGACGGTGCGATTCGCATCGAGGCGCCGATGGTCGGAACCTTCTATCGGGCGCCCCAGCCCGGTGCCCCGCCGTTCGTCGAAGAGGGAGACGCCGTCGCACCGGGGCAGACACTCTGCATCCTCGAGGCGATGAAGCTGATGAACGAGGTGAAGGCCGAGGTCGAGGGCATTGTCCGTGCGATCCACGTCCAGAACGGTCAGCCGGTGGAGTTCGGCCAGCCGCTCTTCGACCTCGAGCCGGCCCTCGCCCAGCCACTCGACGCTCTTTAGTAGTGCCGCTCCCGGCAATACATACCGGCTTCTGGCCCGCGATCACGCGGCGCCAGAGCCCACCCTCGCCCTTGCCAAGGCTTCTAGCCTTGGCCGCGGACGAGTGCGGCCTCTGGCTTGGTACTCGCGACCCAGAAGCTCGGCGGCATTACCGGAAGCGGCACTAGTGTTCTCCCGAGTCCTGATCGCGAATCGCGGCGAGGTCGCCGTCCGGGTCATCCGCGCGCTCCACGAGCTGGGCGTCGAGGCGGTCGCGGTCTACTCGACGGCCGACGAAGGCGCACTGCACACACGGCTCGCCGACCGCGCGGTCTGCGTCGGCCCCCCGTCCGCGGGGGAGAGCTACCTCAAGATCCCTTCGATCATCGCCGCCGCGACGACGACGCGCTGCAGCGCCGTCCATCCCGGCTGGGGCTTCCTCGCGGAGAACCCCGCCTTCGCCGAGGCCTGCCTGGACAACGAGCTCGCCTTCGTCGGCCCGTCGGCCGAGACGATGGCCCGCATGGGGGACAAGGCGAAGGCGAAGCAGGAGATGGCCGCGGCAGGCGTGCCGGTCGTGCCCGGAAGTGAAGCCGCGACGTCGCTCGACCAGGTGCGTGCCGCGGCCGACGACGTTGGGTATCCGGTCCTGCTGAAAGCCGTAGCCGGCGGCGGCGGCAAGGGCATGCGGCTCGTGCAGGAGCCGGACGAGCTCGAGGGCGCGTTTCAGACCGCTTCGACGGAAGCGGAGGCCGCCTTCGGCGAGCCGGCGCTCTATCTCGAGAAAGCGATCGTGCCCGCCCGGCACGTCGAGGTCCAGGTCCTCGCCGATGCTGTCGGCGGCGTCCTCACCCTCGGCGAGCGGGAGTGCTCGATCCAGCGCCGGCACCAGAAGCTGATCGAGGAATCGCCGTCGCCTGCGCTCACTCCGGAGACACGTGAGCAGATGGAGGCGGCGGCGGCAAACGCAGCCCGCGCCATCGACTACCTGAACGCGGGCACGTTCGAGTTCCTCCTCGACCCGGACGGCTCCTTTTACTTCATCGAGCTGAACGCCCGCCTCCAGGTCGAACACCCCGTGAGCGAGGTGGTGACGGGAATCGACATCGTCCGCGAACAGTTGCGCATCGCGGCGGGGGAGGCCTTGACCGAGACGGGCCGCGCGGAGCGGCGCGGACACGCGATCGAGGTCCGCATCAACGCCGAGGATCCGACGCGCGACTTCCTGCCCATGCCGGGCAAGATCGAGCGTTTTCGCGCTCCCCTCGGTCCCGGGGTGCGCGTCGACACCCACCTCGAAGACGGCGCGATGATCTCGCCGTACTACGACTCCCTCGTCGCCAAGGTGATCGTGTGGGACGTAAATCGCCCCGCGGCGATCGATCGCTGCCTGCGCGCGCTGGCGGAGCTCGAGGTGACGGGGGTGCCGACGACGCGGGCCGCGGCGATCGACATCCTGCGCAGCGAGGAGTTCGCGACGGGGCGCTATTCGACGGGATTTCTCGCGGAGGCGGGCGCACGCTTGCCGGCGCTCACAGCCTGATGGCGGGTCGGCGGGCAGCCCGCCGCACGGCGCTCTTCCTCCTCTATCAGTGGGACGTGACGGGCCAGCCGCTCGCGTCCCTGTACGAAGGCGAGATCGATCCTTTTGCGCGTGAGCTCGCGGAAGCAGTGATCGGCCAGGCGGCGGAGCTCGACGGGCAAATCACCGAGGCTTCCGACGAATGGGCCGCGGATCGGCTCGGCGCGCTGGAGCGGAACGTGCTGCGCATCGGAATCCACGAGCTCGAGCGCGGCGAAGTTCCGGTCGAGGTGGCAATCGACGAGGCGGTCTCGCTGGCGAAGCGCTATGCATCCGACGATGCGGGCCGCCTCGTGAACGGCATCCTCGGCCGAATCGCCAAGGAGCGAGCGGCATGAGGCGTCGCTTGCGATGCCGCTTCAGGATGACGGGCTTCGCCCGGTATCCGTCTGAAATGACCGGTCGACACGTTTTCCGTCAGGAGATACCGCTATGAGCGGAACCGAGGACGCGCTGGGGCGGGCCGAGGAGCTCCTCGACCGGCTCGAGCAGGCCCGGGGGCGCCTCGAGTCGGTCGAGGACCCCGAAGCGGCGATCGACATCCTCGGTGAGCTTGCCGAGCTCGCGCGGCAGGTCGAGGCCGAGCTGGAACGAGCCAGGCGCGAGGCGGGTGCATAGTGCGCCTCCCAGCAATGCTCGCCGGCTTCTGGCCCGCGATTACGCGGCGCCAGAACCCACACTCGCCCTTGCCAAGGCTCCTAGCATGAAACGGTCACGGCAGCAGAGCCGCCGTGACCTCCTAGAGGCATCGCAGGCGATGCCCTGCGCGGACGAGTGCGGCCTCTGGCTTGGTTCTCGCGACCCAGAAACTCGGCAGCATCACTGGGAGGCGCACTAGGTGCCCATGCTCGACGAGCACCGTGAGCTGATCGAGCAGTACCTGGCTGCGCTTCCGTTCGCACCCGAGCTCGGCGGCCTGAAGGAAGCCATGCGCTACAGCCTCGAGGGAGGCGGCAAGCGCATCCGGCCGCTCCTCTGCCTGGCCTGCGGCGAAGCCACGGGCTCCCGGGCGGAGGAGCTCCTACCGGCCGCAGCCGCCGTCGAGCTCGTGCACACCTTCGGCATGGTCCACGACGATCTGCCCGCGCTCGACGACGACGGGATCCGGCGCGGGCGCGCAACCTCGCACGTCCAGTTCGACGAGGCGACGGCGATCCTGAACGGCGACGCACTGCTCGCTCAGGCTTTTGACCTCGCGCTCTCCTATCCGACACCCGCCGTTGCCCGGGAGCTCTCGCGGGCGACCCTCGGCATGATCGGGGGCCAGCACGACGACGTCCGCGGGCGAAGTGGCGATCTCGCGCGCCTGCACGCGCTGAAGACGGGGCGGCTCTTCGAAGCGGCGATCGGCTGCGCGCTCGCAGTCAGCGACGTACCGGAGGCGGAGCGGGCACCCTGGCGGAGCTTCGCCGCCGAGTTCGGGTTCCTCTACCAAGTCGTCGACGATCTGCTCGACGAGGACGGCCTCGCGGCGCAGCTCGGCACCGAGGGCGTGCACGAGCTTGCGGACGAGATCGAAGGGCGGGCCCGGGCCCGGCTGGGCGAGATTCCTGCGGACACGGCGCTTCTCGACGAGCTGGTTTCAGGCCTAAAAAGGCGCGCTGCGGCCAGCTAGCCTTGCCCCGTGCGCAAGCGTCTGGACGTATTGCTCGTCGAGCGGGGCCTCGCCGAGAGCCGCGCACAGGCGCAGGCACTCGTGATGGCCGGTCTCGTGCCCGGTCACGCGAAGGCCGGAGAGCAGGTCGACGAGAGAGCCGAGCTCGTCATCGAGCTTCCTCCTCGCTACGTTTCACGCGGAGGCGACAAGCTCGTGCATGCGCTCGACGAGCTGGGCGTCGAGGTCGCAGGCCGCGACTGCCTCGACGTCGGCGCCTCGACGGGCGGCTTCACGGACGCGCTCCTCCAGCGCGGCGCGGCCCGTGTGATTGCGCTCGACGTCGGGCGCGGGCAGCTCCACGAGCGGCTCCGCAGCGACCCTCGCGTGACGGTGCTCGAGCGCACGAACGCGCGCGAGCTCACCGCGCTGCCCTTCGCGCCAGAGCTCGTCACCTGCGACGTGTCCTTCATCAGCGTCAGGCTTGCGCTGCCACCCGCGCTCGTGCTCGCTCGGCCGGGCTGGGAGGCGCTCGTTCTCGTCAAGCCACAGTTCGAGGCGGGGCGTGAGGAGGTCGGCAGGGGCGGAGTCGTGCGTGACCGTGAGGTCCACCGCCGCGTCCTGCGCGAGATGGCCGAGGCGGCCCTCGCGTGGCCGGCCCTGACGGTCGGGGTCGTAGACTCGGGCCTGCCCGGCCCCAAGGGAAACCGGGAGTTCTTTCTCCACCTCGTCCACCGCGAAGACCCCTCGCTGCCCCATGAGCTCGAAGACTGGATCGACGACGCCACCGGCTGAGCGCGTGCGCACGGCCGCGGTCGTCACGCACGGGAATCCGGAGCCGATTCGCGAGGCGCTGACCTGCCTCGAGCGCGTCGCGCAGGAGTCCGGGGTCGAGCTTCTCTACTCGCAGGAGGAGGCCGAGAAGCACGATCGAGACTCCGACGACCCTGATTTCGCCAACGTCGATCTCGTCGTAGTACTCGGCGGCGACGGCACGATGCTTCGCGCGCTTCAGCGCACGCACGGTCTGGAGACACCGGTCATGGGAGCGAACTTCGGCGCCGTTGGCTTTCTGACCTCGATTCCCGCGGAGCAGCTCGAGGAAGGGCTCAGGCGCGCGTTCGCAGGCGACTACGCGGTTGCCGAGCTGCCGACGCTCGACGCCGAGGTCGACGGCGACCGGCACGTCGCAATCAACGACGTCGTCGTCGCCAGTTCGGTCATCGGACGCATGATCGACCTTGGGTGGGCAGTGGGCGGCGAGGACCTCGGCGTACTCGCCTGCGACGGAGTGCTCTGCTCGACGCCGTCGGGGTCGACGGGCTACAACCTCTCAAACGGGGGCCCTGTGCTCGTCTGGGGTCTCGACGCTCAGGCCGTCACCTTCATCGCGCCGCATTCGCTCCACGCGCGGCCGCTCGTCGTGCCCCGTGGGCGTGTCGTCGAGATCGAGAACCGCACGCCCGACCTGCCGGCTGCCGTGCTGGTCGACGGCCGTCCGGTGGCCGAGCTCGAGGGCGGTCGGACCGTGGTGGTGCGCCTCGGCGAGCAATCGAGCCTGCTCGCCCACCTGCCCGAGGTCACGTTCTTCCGCAAATACAGGGAGACGTTTGCGCCATGACGGAGGATTGGTCGCAGCGGATGCGGGGATTGTGCCGGCGAGGTCAGGGCGATCCTTCGGCCAATTTGGACGCATAGCGTGCTCCGTAGGCTCCGCATTCAGAACCTCGTCCTCATCCGGGAGGCCGACCTCGAGCCCGCGCCGGGCCTGAATGCGATCACCGGGGAGACCGGAGCGGGCAAGACGATTCTCGCCCAGGCGATCGGGCTCCTGCTCGGGGCGAAGGGCGACGCCGGCTTCGTCGGCCCCGGCGCCGAGGAGGCCTACGTCGAGGCGGAGTTCGAGCTGCGGCCGGGGCTGCTCGAGGAGGAAGGCCTGGAAGCCCTCGCGGAGCTGCAGCCTGAAGACGAGGACGGGCTCGTGCTGGCGCGACGCGTGTTCGCCGACGGACGCACGCGTGCGTATGCGTGGGGCAGGAGCGCCGCGCGCGAAGACCTCGCGGCCGCGGGCGAGCGCCTGATCGCCATGTCCGGCCAGTTCGAGCAGCGGCGGCTCGCTCGGGCTTCGTATCAGCTCGACGTCCTCGACTCGTTCTGCGGGGAGGCGCAGCTCCGGCTGCGTGCCGAGCTGAGAGCCGCCTGGCGAAAGCTCGTCGCGGCTCGGCGGCGGCACGAGGAGCTGAGCCGCGGCGCCGACGCCGAGGACGCGCGGCTCGCGGAGCTGCGCGCGCTGGTCGAGGACACGGAGGGGCTCGCCCCTGACGGCGAGGACTCGCTCCGCGCGGAGCGAGAGCGTCTGCGGCATGTCGGCGAGCTCGCGGAGGCTGCCAACGCGGCCGTCGACGCACTCGTCCCGGACGAGGGTGAGGGCGCTGCCGGCCTGGCTGGGCGGGCGGAACGGAGCCTCGCGACAGTGACTCAGATCGCTCCGGAGCTCGCTCGGGCCGCCGGCGAGCTCCGCGACGCCGAGCTCCGACTCGGCGAGACCGCCCTCGAGCTGCGGAGGTTCCTCGACACGCTCGAGGCCGAGCCGGACCGGCTCGAGCAGGTCGAGGCCGGGCTCGAGCGGATCGCCGATGCGAAGCGTCGTTTCCGCTGCGAGTCGTACGGTGAGCTGCTCGACCGCGCCGCGGAGGCACGCGCCGAGCTGGCCGCTCTCGACGAAGGCGCCGATCCGCTCTCGGCCGCCTCGGATGCGCTTGCGGCAACCGAGGAGCAGGTGCGGGGCTTCTCCAACCGGTTGCGGGCGAACCGTCGCGAAGCGCTCGTGCCCTTCGCGCAGGCGGTCGAAGCAGAACTCCACGGGATCGGCCTCGGCGACGGAGAGTTCCGCGCGGAGCTGGACGAACGCGAGCCAGGGCCCAGCGGCGCCGAGACGGTGAAGTTCCTGATCCGGCCGAATGCCGGCCTGCCCTTCGGTCCGGTTGCGGAGACGGCGTCCGGCGGCGAGCTGTCGAGGATCGCGCTCGCCATCGCGGCGGTTGCAGGCGGCGAGACCATGGTCTTCGACGAGATCGACGCCGGGATTGGTGGGCAGACGGCACATGCGGTCGGCGAGACCCTCCGGCGGCTCGGGGAGCGTGCGCAGGTGATCACGATCACGCACCTACCGCAGATCGCGAGCGTGGCAGAGCGCCATTTCAGCGTCGAGAAGATCCCTGGCGACCCGACACACACGCGCATCGAGCAACTCGCCGACGAACAGCGGCAGGAGGAGATTCGCCGTATGCTCGGTGGCCAGGAGTTCCTGCAAACAGTGCGATGAGCACCCTTCGATCGTTCGTCGAGCACACCGGTCCGGCCCGTCTCGACCGGCGGACGAAGAACCTCGTCCGTCGGCTGAAACCGGACGACGTCGCGATCATCGATCACACCGACCTCGATCGGGTCTCCGCCGAGGAGCTGCTCGAGTCCGGTGTCCGCGTCGTGGTCAACATCTCGCCGTCGCAGAGCGGGCGCTTTCCGAACCCCGGGCCGCTGCTCCTCGTTCGCGGCGGCGTGCGGCTGATCGACGCTCCCGAGGCGCCGCTCTTCGACGAGGTGGACGAAGGCGAGCTTCTCACGGTGCGGGGAGCGAGTGTCTTCCGCAACGGGACCTGCCTCGCAGCAGGACGCGCGCTGGGCGCGGACGAGCTCGCGGCGGCGCTGGCGGAGCAGCGGAGCAGGGTGACGGAGGCGCTCGAGTCGTTCGCCGACAACACGATGCGCTACCTGCGGGAGGAGGGGCGGTTCCTCGCCGAGGGCATCGACTTCCCGGCCCTGCGGACCCGTTTTCGCGACCGCCACGCGCTCGTCGTCGCCCGTGGGCCCGGCCACAAGCGCGACTTGCGGATCGTCCGCTCGTACATCAGGGACTTCAAGCCGGTGCTGGTCGGCGTCGACGGCGGGGCGGACGCGCTGCTCGAGGCGGGCTACAAGCCGCATGTGATCGTCGGTGACATGGACTCCGTCTCGGATCTGGCGCTCCGCTCAGGCGCGGAGCTGCTCATCCACGCGTACGAGGGCGGAGAGGCCCCGGGCGCAGCGCGGGCCGAGCGCCTGGGCCTGCCCTACGAGATCGTGCCGGCGACCGGGATCAGCGAGGACGTTGCCCTACTGCTTGCGTTCGAGAAAGGCGCGGAGCTGATCGTCGCCGTCGGAACGCACTTCAATGTGATCGAGTTCCTCGAGCGGAATCGAGCCGGCATGTCGTCGACATTCCTGACGCGCCTGAAGGTGGGCGAGCTGCTCATCGATGCCAGGGGCGTTTCCCGGCTCGTCAGCCGCCAGGTCGGGGTCGGGCCCCTGCTCGCATTCATCGCGGCGGGGCTGGGAGCGATCGCGGTCGCGGTGCTCGTGTCGCCGGACCTGCGCGAGCTGATCGACCTGCTCTTCGCGCGCCTGCTCGAGCTCGTCGGACTCCGCTGACGCTGCTCCGAGCCGAGCCAGGTTCCCGCGGCCTCCTCCCCGATGCGAGCGTAATGAGAAAGGCCGCACCCATGGGAAACGGGTCTGCCACGAAACCGTGACAATCATGGGCAGTGCAGATCGAAGCGCAGCGAGAGCTTCTCGCGCCTCGCGGCGACGTCTGGTCGCTCCTGGCCGAGCCTCGTCACCTATCCGACTGGTGGCCGGGGTACACCGCGATCCGGGCTGATCGTCGCGGTCTGGCCGAGGGGGCTCGCTGGGACGTCGTCCGCGGAGGGGCGTCCGGGCTGCTGCGCCGACCGGGCGGTGACGGCCTGATCGTCGTGACTGCGGTAGAGACGGGCCTGCGTTTCGGCTGGCGGGACGTCCAGCAGGCGTTCGTCGCGGAGATCTTGCTCGAGCCCGCCGCCGCCGGCCACACTCGCGCGACGCTTACGCTGCAGGCCTCCTGGTGGCGACTCGTCGCCGAGGGCCTGCGGCCCGCACCGCGCCAGGCGCTCGCCCGGCTGCACGCCCTTTGCCAGACTGCAGCGGGCCTATGAAAATGTTTGGTAATCCCATGAGGGGTCGACCGGGCCCGATCTCGTCCGTCCTGATGGCAGCACCGCAAGCGGCGCCTTAGATGTTTGATCTCCGGTACCACGTGGCTTCACTCGCGGCGGTCTTCGTCGCCCTCCTGATCGGAATCCTCGTCGGCGTGGGCATGAGCGGAAAGGTCGACGACGCGGAGAAGACGAAGCTCAAGGCCGATGTCGCCGCCCTCGACGCCCAGCTCGACGCAGCGGGAGCGCGCCGTGCGAACGCAGCTCGGGAGCAGGAAGCCGGCCGGGCGGTCGTCAAGAACGCCTATCCGTTGCTCATCGCCGATCGCCTGCGCGGGACGAAAATCGCAATCCTCTACGTGGGCGCAGTCGACGCAGGCCTTCGCGGCGCGATCGAGCGCACACTCGACGACGCGGGCTCGAGTGCGCCGGTGCGCATCCGGGCACTGAAAGTTCCCATCGACGCCGCGACGGTGGACCGCGAGCTCAACGGGGAGCTGAGGTCGTTCCGGGGCGACGCGGAGCTCGACGATCTCGGGCGCAAGCTTGCGGATGAGCTCGTCCAGGGTGGCGACACACCCGCCTGGAACGCGCTCACGTCGTTGCTCGTGGAGGAGAAGGCCGGGAGCTTTCGGCGCTCCGTCGACGGCGTCGTGGTCGTCCGCACCGTGAAGTCACAGGAAGGAGAGACGGCTCATTTCCTGTCTGGCTTCTACGACGGGCTCGCCGACAGCGGCATTCCGGCCGTCGGTGCCGAAACGTCCGACGTCGGCGAGTCGGCCGTCCCTGTCTGGAGCGAGGCCGGCCTCTCGACGGTCGACGACATCGAGGCGCCCGCAGGGCGTCTCGCGCTCGCGCTGCTTCTCTCGGGGAGCACGAGCGGCAACTACGGGGTGAAGCCCTCCGCCACTGACGGGATCGTGCCGCCGATCGAGCCGCTTCCGTCGGGTGACTGACCCAGCCGCGATCCTCGTCACCGCCAGGGACGAGGAACGGACGATCGCGGCGACCGTCGCCGCGCTGAAGGCCCAGTTCCCGTCGGCGGTCGCCGTCGTCGCCGACGACGGCTCGCGGGATGCGACCGCCTCCGAGGCGGAGCGCGCCGGAGCGCAGGTCGTGCGCCTTCCACGGCGCGGGAAGGGGCAAGCGCTCACGCTCGCCGAGCGAAAAGCGCCGGAGGGAGCGCTGTTGCTCGCCGACGCCGACCTCGTCGGGGACCTCGGTCCGCTTGCCTCGACAGACGCTGACGTCGCGATCGCCGTTTTCGCGGAGCCCCGAGGAGGCGGCTTCGGGATCGCGAAGGGAGCGGCGCGGAGGCTTGTCCGCGCGCTCTCGGGCTTCGAGGCGCGAGAGCCGCTCTCGGGCCAGCGATCGCTCTCGGCGGCGGCGCGTGAGGCCTGCTTCCCGCTAGCGCCCGGCTTCGGCTGCGAAGTGCGCATGACAGTCGACGCGGCCCGCGCGGGCCTCCGCGTTGTCGAGCTCGAGCTCCCGCTCGCACACGACGCGACCCGTCGCGACCTCCCGGGCTTCGCGCACCGTGGCCGCCAGCTGCTGGACGCGCTAGTCGCCTGCGGGCCGCTCGGCGTCAACCATCGCGGGCTGCGTTTGCCGCTGGTCGGCTGGAGCGTCGGGCTTCGGCGGGAGCTCGCGGTCGCGCTCGTCACCGCGCTCGGGCTCGCGGACGATCTCTGGTCGGGGCCCGAGCGCGGCTTTCGCGCCCACCTGCGGGCCGGGCGTACGACCGGGATGCTCAAGCTCGTCGGCATTCCGCTCGTCGGTCTCGCCGCGACTCGGAAGGTCTCCGGCGCGCTCCTCGTCGGGCTCACAGCCAACTTCGTCAACCAGCTCGACACGCGCCCGGGGCGCGCGCTCAAGGCGTACCTCATCGGCGCTCTGGCGACGCGTGCGCCGGTCGGCCCCGCCGTCCTGCTACTTCCATACGATCTCCGCGAGAAGGTGATGCTTGGAGACGCAGGCTCGAACGCGCTGGGCGCGATGCTAGGCTTGAGTTCCGTGAGTCGTCTCACGGGAAAGAGCCGTTGGCTGGCGATCGGTGCGCTGGCCGGGCTGACCCTCATCGGTGAACGACGCTCCCTCGGCGAGCTGATCGAGCGCACGCCTGGGCTCTGCGCCCTCGATCGACTCGGGCGGGAGGCGTTCTGAGAGCGACGAAATACGTCTTCGTCACCGGCGGGGTCGTCTCGTCCCTCGGCAAGGGAATCACCGCCGCCTCGCTCGGGCGGCTGCTAAAGGCGCGCGGCCTGAAGGTTCAGGTCCAGAAGTTCGACCCCTACATCAACGTCGATCCCGGGACGATGAGCCCGTTTCAGCACGGCGAGGTCTTCGTCACGGAGGACGGGGCCGAGACCGACCTCGACATCGGCCATTACGAGCGCTTCATCGACGAGAACCTCTCGAGGTACGCGAACCACACGTCGGGCTCGGTCTGGTACACGGTGCTTCGCAAGGAGCGGAAGGGCGAATACCTGGGGTCGACCGTGCAGGTGATCCCGCACATCACGAACGAGATCAAGGAGCGCATCCGCCGGGTCGCCGAGACGACCGACACGGACGTCGTCATCAGCGAGGTCGGCGGGACCGTCGGCGACATCGAGTCGCTCCCGTTCCTCGAGGCGATCCGCCAGTTCCGGCGCGAGGCCGGTTCCGAGAACGTGCTCTACCTGCACGTGACCTACGTCCCGTTCGTCGAGGTTGCCGGCGAGCTGAAGACGAAGCCGACCCAACATTCGGTCAACGAGCTGCGCCGCATCGGCGTGCACCCCGACATCGTCGTCTGCCGCTCCGGCGAAGAGCTCTCGCACGAGCTGCGCGAGAAGATCGCGCTCTTTGCCGACATCGAGCCGCGCGCCGTGATCGTCAACCGCGACGTCCCGGACGTCTATCTCGTTCCCGAGGCACTCCAGGCAGAGGGACTCGATGAGCTCGTCTGCTCGAAGCTGGGTCTGGAGACCGGCCCGCCCGAGCTCGGCGAATGGGCCGAGCTGACCGACCGGGTGCGCCGGCTCGAAGGCGAGGTGCAGATCGCGCTCGTCGGCAAGTACGTGAAGCTCCAGGACGCCTACCTCTCCGTGCACGAGGCGCTGAAGCACGCCGGCATTCACCACGGCTGCAATGTGCGCGTGCGCTGGCTCGACGCAGAAGGAATGGCGCTCGAAGAGGCGGAAGCGGAGCTCGAGCAGGTCGACGGCGTGCTTGTGCCCGGCGGTTTCGGCTCACGCGGCTGGGAGGGGAAGATCCTCGCCTGCCGAGTCGCCCGCGAGCGCGAGATTCCGTACCTCGGGATCTGCCTCGGCATGCACGTGGCGATCTCAGAGTTCGCGAGGCACGTCGTGGGCCTCGCGGGCGCAAATTCGACCGAGATGGACCCTGAGACGCCGTACCCCGTCATCGATCTGTTGCCGGAGCAGAAGGAGATCGAGGATCTCGGCGGGACGATGCGGCTGGGCGCGCAGGCCGTCGAGCTCGTCGAGGGAACCCGCGCGCGCGAGGCGTACAGTGAGGCCGTCGTCCCCGAGCGCCACCGGCACCGCTACGAGGTCAACAACCACTTCCGGCCACGGCTCGTCGAGGCCGGTCTCGTCATCTCCGGCACCTTCCAGGAGGGACGGCTCGTCGAGATCATCGAGCTGCCCGATCACCCCTGGTTCGTCGCCAGCCAGTTCCACCCTGAGTTCAAGTCCCGGCCGACGCGGCCGGCGCCACTCTTCCGCGAGTTCGTGGGTGCCGCGCTCGGGCGCGCCCGGGAGCGTGCCGGCGAAGCCGTGCCGGCGGCTACCACCGCGTAGCGACCTAAGATCGCGGGGTGCCCCAGGACGAGCTCGTCGCCCTCTTCACCGAGCTTGCGGCTCTGCCGAGCCCGCCGGGCGAGGAGCGCGTGGTTGCCGATCGGGTCACCGCGTACCTGCGCGGCCTCGGTCTCGACGTCGCCGAAGACGATGCGGGCGAGCGGATCGGCTCGAATGCGGGCAATCTCTACGCGCGCGTCGCGCCCCGCGACGAGCTTGGGACACCGCTTTTCTTCTGCGCCCATCTGGACACGGTCCCGCCGGAGGGGGCGATCGAGCCGGTTCTCGACGAGGGAGTCATTCGCAACGCGGCGGGGACGATCCTCGGCGCCGACAACAAGTCCGCGGTCGCCGTCATGCTGGAGGCGACTCGCCGCCTGCTCTCCGAGAACCGCCCACACGCAGGCATCGAGCTCCTCTTCACGCCGAAGGAGGAAACCGGCCTGCACGGGGCGGCGGCGTTCGACCACGAGCAGCTGCGGGCCCGCATCGGCTACGTGTACGACCAGGCTGCTCCGATCGGCGAGGTCATCCTCGGCGCTCCGCACGCCCATTCGATGGAGGTCCGCTTTCACGGCCGCGCGGCGCACTCCGGCATGTATCCGGAGGAGGGGCGCTCCGCGATCGCGGCTGCTGCGACGGCGATTGCCGACTTCAAGCTCGGCCGGGTCGACGAGGAGTCGACGGCCAACGTCGGCATCATCCGCGGCGGGACCGCCGGAAACATCGTCCCGGAGTGGTGCTCGTTCCTGGCCGAGGCGCGCTCGCACGACCCGCAAAAGCTGGCCGACCTCGTGCGCGAGATGCTCGAGGCGGCGACCTTCGCGGCCGGGCTCGAGGATTGCCAGGTCGAGACCGAGGTGCACAAGAGCTACAGCGGCTACCGCTTCAAGCGGGACGACTTCGTCGTCCGCCTCGCTCGCACGGCGCTCGAGCGGACCGGCTATCAGCCCTCGCTGAAGCTGAGCGGCGGCGCCGCCGACGCGAACGTGTTCAACGAGCGCGGCCTTCAGTGCGTCAACCTCGCGAACGGCATGGCCGAGATCCACACGCCCGACGAGCACATCGCCGTCGCCGATCTCGAGGCGATGGTGGAGGTGACGCTCGCGCTCGTCGAGACGGCTCGCGAAGCGGATGCCGCTTAGCCTCCGGCGCGGCAGGGTGACCGCGGTCCTGGAGCGCCTCGACGGGCTCGCCCGGCTCGAGGTCGACGGGCGGGCCTGCGTCGCGTTCCCGCGCCTGACCGGGCCGGTGGCGCTCGGCGACGAGGTGATCGTCAACGTCCAGGCGCGTGAGCTCGGCCTTGGCTCGGGGGGCTTCGACGTGCTCTACGGCAATCTGACGCGCGGTCTCGACTTGGCGCCTGATCCCGGCGCGCACGTGATGACGCTTCCCTACTCGCCTCTGCAGACCGCGGTGCGCTTCATCGAAGAGGATGGCGAGCTCGCCGAGAGCCTTGCCGGCATGCCGGTCGTGTGCTGTTCGCTGCACTCCCAGGTTGCGCCGGCATGTGCCGGGATCGGGACAGGGGTACGGGTTGCCTACGTCCAGCTCCCGGGCGGCGCGCTCCCCGTCTCCCTGTCGGACTCGGTTCGGGCCCTCAAGGCGCGCGGCCTCCTCGAGGTGGCGGTGGCGTCGGGCGCCTGCTTCGACGGCGACGTCCAGGCTGTCGGCGTCGCATCGGCGCTTGCCTGGGCTGCTGCGGAGGGCTTTGGGATCGTGGTCTGCGCCATCGGGCCCGGAGTCGTGGGCACGGCTTCACGGCTCGGTCACGGCGGCGTCGCCGCCGCGAATGCGGCGAATGCGGCGAGCGCACTTCATGGTTCGCCCGTGCTGGCCGTTCGAGTCTCCGAGCGGGACGTGCGAGAGCGGCACCGAGGCGTCTCGCACCATACGGGCGCAGTGCTCGAGCTCGCGCTTGGTCAAGCGGCGGTCGCCTGGCCGGCCGGCCTTGAGGCTCCGGACTGGCTGGTCGCGCGCGAGGAGGTCGACGTCACCGGCTGGCGCGAGGCCTGTGACGGGTTACGGCTTGAGCACATGGGCCGCGGTCCAGCCGACGATCCGTGGTTCTTCGCATCGGCCTTCGCCGCCGGCAAGCTCGCGCGCCGACTGGTCGGCTAGATGGAAGAGCGCCGTCTCGGGCCCGTCGTCGGGCTCGGAACCTGGAGGACGTTCGACGGCGACCGGCAACTCGCCCGCGCCGTCGTTGGCGCAGCTCTCGATGACGGCTGCCGTCTCTTCGATTCGTCACCGATGTACGGCGGAGCCGAAGAGTCGCTCGGCGCAGCGCTCGCGGAGCGTCGCTCCGAGGCGGTCGTCGCGACGAAGATCTGGGCCGGCTCGGTCGACGAGGGGCGTGCGCAGTTCGAGGACCAGCTCCGGTGGTTCGGCCGCGTTGAGATCGAGCAGGTGCACAATCTCGTTGCCTGGGAAGAGCACGTGCCCTGGCTCGAGGAGGAGCGCGAGGCCGGGCGCCTCGACCGGCTGGGCGTTACCCACTGGCAGTCCTCGTCCTTCCGCGAGCTCGCCCGAGCGCTCGAGACTCGCCGGTTCTCCGTGCTCCAGGTCCCGTTCACCCCGCTCGAGCGCGAGTGCGAGCGCGAGTTGCTGCCGCTCGCGGCGGAACTCGGCGTCGCCGCGCTCGCAATGCGACCGCTGGGAGACAAAACTCGCCTGGCTCACCCGCCGCCGCCCGAGGCGCTCGCACCGCTCCGCGAGCTCGGCGTCTCGAGCTGGCCGCAAGCACTCTTGAAATGGGCGCTCTCGGACGAGCGAATCGATGCGGTGATCCCCGCCTCGCGCAACCCGGAGCACGTGCGCGAGAACGCGGCCGCAGGCAACCCGCCGTGGCTCGGCCCCGAGGAGCGCCGGCTCGTTGAGCGGCTGGCCCAGACCTGACCGCCTAGACATGTGCCCGGGGCCAGCCGCGGGCCACCCTCCGGTTTCAGCCTAGTCGCCAAAAGCGCGCGTGTGTGCGGCGAGAATGTGCCGAGAGTGCGAAAGCTAAGGCGCCGACCCGAAGGCCGTGCCGGCCTTGCCGGCGTGGCCGTGCAACCGACCTTCTGGGTAGCAGCGCAATCCGGCCTCAAACGCGGATAAGCGTCTAAGGTTGCCCGGCTCCAGATGAGGATCGGCGTCGCAAAGGAGATCAAGTCCGACGAGTACCGCGTCGCGCTGACGCCTGCGGGGGCCCGCGAGCTCGTCCAGCAGGGGCACGACGTGCTCGTCGAGACGGGCGCGGGAGCGGGCAGCGCCTTCACGGACTCGGCGTACGAGACGGTCGGCGCTCAGATCGTGTCGGTCGACGAGGCCTGGGGCGAGGCGGAACTGCTGCTGAAGGTGAAGGAGCCGGTCCCGGGGGAGTACGAGCGCTTGCGCGAGGGCCTCGTCCTCTTCACCTATCTCCACCTGGCGGCCGACGAGCAGCTCACGCGGGCGCTGGTCGAAAGCGGAATCACGGCGGTCGCCTACGAGACCGTCGAGACGCCCAATCGCGGACTGCCCCTGCTCGCGCCGATGAGTGAGATCGCCGGTCGACTCGCCGCTCAGGCAGGTGCGTACTTTCTCGAGAAGCCGGTGGGCGGCCGGGGCCTCCTGCTGGGCGGCGTTCCCGGCGTCGCGCCGGGCAAGGTCGTGGTCATCGGCGGCGGAATGGTCGGCTACAACGCCACCGTCATCGCCCTCGGCCTCGGCGCCCGCGTGACGATCGTCGAGCGCTCGATCGACCGCATGCGTCACCTCGAGGAGGTGCTCGGCGCGCGCGTGACCCTGCTCATGTCGTCGAGCCTCCAGATCGAGGAGTCGGTTGCGGACGCCGACGTCGTCATCGGCGCCGTGCTCATCCCCGGCGCGCTTGCCCCAAAGCTCGTGAGCCGCGACATGGTCGCCGGCATGAAGGAAGGCTCTGTCGTGGCCGACGTCGCGATCGACCAGGGCGGTTGCTTCGAGACCTCACACCCCACAACGCACTCCGAGCCGGTCTACGTCGTCAGCGGAGTGACGCACTACTGCGTCGCCAACATGCCGGGAGCGGTGCCAATCACCTCGACGAAGGCGCTGACCAACGCGACGCTGCCCTACGTCGAGGAGATCGCGGAGCACGGCCTTGCGGAGGCTGTCGCCCGCGACCCCGCTCTTGCCCAGGGTGTCAACGTCCTCGACGGCAAGGTGACGTACGAAGCCGTCGCCGAAGCCCACGGCCTGGAGTACGCGCGCCTCGAGGACGTCCTGCCGCTCTCGCCGGTCTGAGTCGCTACGACGTCTGCGGCTCGGGCTTCTTCTTGGTTCCCGTCGGGAAGACCTTGACGACGAGCCAGGTGATCCCGGCCGCGAAGCCGATCACGCAGACGACGAAGACGATGAGGCCGAGGAGGCCGAGGACGGTTCCCATCACCGACCTAGAATAGCCTTATGTCCCGCGCATGCGTCATCGTGCTGGACGCGGTCGGCGCGGGCGAGCTCCCTGACGCGGCCGAGTTCGGCGACGTCGGTTCAGACACCCTGGGCAACGTGGCGCGGGCGGTCGGAGGCCTCGACCTGCCCAATCTGGAGGCGCTCGGGCTCGGGAACGTCGAGCCGCTGGAGGGCTGCCCGCCGCAGCCGGGCGCACCCGCGGTCGCGGGCCGCCTAATCGAACGGTCGCGCGGCAAGGACACGACCACCGGCCACTGGGAGCTGATGGGCATCGTGACGCCACAGGCGATGCCAACCTATCCGCACGGCTTCCCGTTCGAGGTCATCGATCCCTTCATGCACCGCACAGGTCGGGGCGTGCTCGGCAACAAGGCCGCCTCCGGAACAGAGATCATCGAGGAGCTGGGAGAAGAGCACCAGCGCACGGGGAAGTGGATCGTCTACACCTCGGCCGACTCGGTCTTCCAGATCGCAGCGCATGTCGACACGATCCCGCTCGGCGAGCTCTATCGCGGGTGCGAGATCGCGCGCGAGATTCTGACCGGGAAGGACGCCGTCGGCCGGGTCATCGCCCGCCCTTTCACAGGCGAGCCGGGGAACTACGTTCGCACGCCGGACCGGCACGACTGGTCCCTCGAGCCGAGACAGCCGAACTACCTCACCCTCATCCGTGAGGCGGGGTCGAAGGTGCACGGCGTCGGCAAGATCAGGGACATCTTCGCGGGCCGCGACATCGACGAGTCGCATCCGACCAAGTCGAACGTGGAGGGCATCAACCAGACGGAGCGACTGCTGCACGAGCTCGACCAGGGCCTGATCTTCGTGAACCTCGTCGAGACGGACATGCTCTGGGGCCACCGCAACGACCCGGTCAACTTCCACCGCTGCCTCCAGGACTTCGACCGCCGCTTGCCCGACCTTCTTGCTGCGCTCCAGCCCGGTGATCTCATGATCCTGACCTCGGACCACGGCTGCGACCCGACGACGCCGTCGACCGACCACTCGCGCGAGCATGCCCTTCTCCTCACCTACGTCGCGGGCAAGAACGCCGCCGGGCGAATCCACGAGGGCGAGTTCGCAGACGTCGGCGCCACCGTCAACCGCTGGCTCGGAGGGAAGGCCCCGCGCAAGGGAATTCCGGGCCTCCCGATCGTCGAGCCGTGAGGCTCGACGACCCCGACATCGTCCGTCAGGAATACGCAAACGAGTGGGGCCTCGCCGCGCGCAAGGCCGCGTACCGCTTCGCGGAAGGCCCCGACGCCCGCCAGGTCGCCTTCGAGGCCGTCGTGGAGGCGTCTCCGACGCGCGTGCTCGAGGTCGGGTGCGGTGAGGGGGAGTTCGCCGAGCGGCTACTCCGCGAGCTCGAAAGTGCGGTGGTAGCGATCGATCAGTCGAAACGGATGGTCCAGCTGACTCGCGCCCGCGGCGTCGATGCGCGCCTGGGCGACGTACAGGCCCTTCCCTTCGCGGACGGCGAGTTCGACTGTGCCGTCGCCGCTTGGATGCTCTACCACGCCCCGGACCTCGATCGCGCTCTCAGTGAGCTCGCGCGGGTGCTTCGCGCGGACGGGCGGCTGGTGGCTGTCACGAATGCCCCTGAGCACCTACGTGAGCTATGGGAGCTGGTCGGCAACGAGCCCGGCCCGAGCGGCTTCAACGGCGACAACGGGGACCGGCTCCTGCGCCGGCACTTCGCCTCGGTTGAACGACGCGAGGCCCACGGATGGATTGCGTTTCCCGACCGCGACACCGCACAGAGCTATGTCGAGGCATCGGTCGTTCTCGCCGGTGGGCCGCAGCTGCCCGAGTTCGAGGGCCCTCTGCGCGTCCGGCGTGTACCTGTCGTCTTCGTAGCAGACAAGGTGTGATTCGGCCCGCCGAGTTGATCGAGCGGAAGCGCGACGGCGGCCGGCTCGAGCCCGAGGAGATCACCGAGCTCGTGCTCGGGCACGCCCGCGGGGAGATCCCGGACTACCAGCTCGCCGCCTTCTGCATGGCCGTGTACTTCCGCGGGCTCTCGGCCGAGGAGACCCTGGCATTGACCGACGCCTTCGTCCGCAGCGGCTCAACGCTCGATCTACGGACGGAGCTCGGCCGCTCCGTCGTCGACAAGCATTCGACCGGCGGGGTGGGGGACAAGACCTCGCTCGTCGTCGGCCCGCTCGTCGCGGCTTGTGGCGTGCCGTTCGGGAAGATGAGCGGCCGCGGCCTCGGGCACACCGGCGGGACGCTCGACAAGCTGGAGTCGATCCCGGGCTTCCGCGTCGAGCTCTCCAAGGAGGATTTCGTCGAGCAGGTGCGCGAAGTCGGCCTGGCGATTATCGGGCAGTCGCCCGATCTCGTGCCGGCCGACAAACGGCTCTACGCGCTGCGCGACGTGACCGCGACCGTGGACAGCATCCCGCTGATCGCGGCGAGCATCATGTCCAAGAAGATCGCCGCCGGCGCCGAGGGGATCGTGCTCGACGTCAAGGTCGGCGACGGTGCCTTCATGAAGTCCCTCGAGGACGCGCGCATGCTGGCAGAGGCGATGCTCGAGCTTGGCCGCGGCGCGGGGCGCCAGGTGGTCGCGCTCCTGACCGACATGGACCAGCCGCTCGGCTGGGCGATCGGAAACGCGATCGAGATCGAGGAGGCGCGGGCACTGCTCGCCGGGGAGGAGACACCGCCCGACCTCTTCTCGCTCGCGATCCAGGCCGCCGGACAACTGCTCGCGCTTTCGGATCTCGGCATCGACGCGGACGAGGGAACCCGGCGCGCCGAGCAGGCCGTCGAGGACGGCTCTGCGCTTGCGGCCTACGAGCGCTGGATCGAGGCGCAGGGCGGCGATCCCAGTCCCGACCTGCTGCCCAGAGCGCCTGTGACGCGAGAGCTGACGGCCGAGCATGAGGGCTTCCTCGCAGCGGTCTCCGCACTCGGAATTGGACGAGTCGCGCTCGAGCTCGGCGCCGGGCGGCGGACGAAGGAAGACACGATCGACCACGCGGTCGGCATCCGCTGCTTCGCGAAGCGCGGTGACGTCGTCGAGGTCGGCCAGCCCCTCGCCGCGGTCTATGCACCGGACGAGACGGCCGCCGAGCACGCACTAGAGCGCGTCCGCACGCTGATCTCGATCTCGGATGAGCCCCAGCCGCCTCGGCCGATCGTGCTCGAGACGCTCGCCTGACGCAGCGGCGACGCAGCTACGCTGGTGCCGTGCCTGAGTTACCGGAGGTCGAGACGATCCGGGTCGGCCTCGAACCACTCCTTGTCGGGCGGACGTTCGAGCACGTCGAGATCGAGGACGCGCGCCTGACCCGGCCACACGACCCGCTGGCGGTCGCCGCCGAGCTCGTGGGCGAGACCGTGGCGGGGCTTGAGCGACGCGGCAAGTATTTGGTTGTTCGATTCGAGAGCGGTCGAGTTCTACTGATTCACCTCCGGATGACGGGAAGCCTGCTGCTTGTGCGGAACGGAAACCCGGCCGAGGATCCGTACCGACGTGCTGTTATCAGATTAGACAACGGATCGGACGTGGCCTACCGCGACGTCCGGCGCTTCGGAACATGGCTCCTGCTCGAGCCTGGCGAGCTCGAGCCCTATCTCGCCTCGCGCATCGGCGACGAGCTGCTCGACCGGCGGCTCTCCTCGCAGGCGCTCGAACGCCTGCTCGAACGGCGTCGGGCGCCGATCAAGGCCGTACTCCTCGACCAGCGCGTATTCGCCGGCGTCGGGAACATCTACGCGGACGAGGCGCTCTGGTGGGCGCAGATCCATCCACTTCGCCCGGCCGCGAGCCTCGACCGCGCCGAGCTTCGAGCCCTGGTGCGAGGCGTCCGCAAGTCGCTCAGACACGGAATCGCGCGCCAGGGAGCGACGTTACGGGACTACCGCGGCGCGGACGGCAGCGCGGGCTCGATGCAGCGCGAGTTCCGCGTCTACGGCCGGGAGGGCGAGCCCTGCACGCGTTGCGGGACGCCGATCGAGAAGACGCGCGCCGGGGGCCGCGGTAGCTGGTACTGCCCGAACTGCCAGGTCTAGACGAATCGCGTCTGCTTCGCCAGCCGAAAACCCAACTACCCTGAGTGAGTGCTCCGCACGTCCGCAGCGGCACCTCTGACGGCGCGGCTCGAGCTCGGACGGGCGGCTCTCGCGGTCGCAGTCGGGCTCGGCCTCGCTGCGATCGGCTTCGCGAACGGCGGCTACTTCCCGACGGCCTGGGGCTGGGGCGCCCTGGTCGTACTCACCGCCGTGGCGGTCTACCTCGTCCTCGGGGAGCCGACTCGCCCGTCGATGCTCGCGATGGCCGCGCTCGCCGCGCTCGCCGTCTTCGGCGCCTGGACCTGGCTAGCTCTGCTCTGGACCGACAACACCGCCGCGACCGTGCTCGAGGGGCAGAGGCTGTTGCTCTATGCCGGCGCGCTCGCCGCACTCGTACTCCTCGTTCGACGGGCGACCATGACGCTGGTGCTCGCGGCGACACTTGCGGCAGTCGCCCTCGTCTCGGGCTACGGGCTCCTCACGCGACTCTTCCCTGAGCGGCTCGGCATTTACGACCCGGTCGCCGCCTACAGGCTCGAGGAACCGCTGACCTACTGGAACGCGCTCGGACTCTTCGCGGCGATGGGCGCGTTCCTGGCGCTCGGCTTCGCAGCTCGGGCGCAAAGCCTGGCCGCACGTGTAGCGGCTGCGGCGACGCTGCCCATCCTGCTGGCGACGACCTACTTCACCTTCAGCCGTGGAGCCTGGGTCGCAGCCGCGATCGGTCTCGCGCTCGCGGTCGCAGTCGACCCGCGCCGTCTCCAACTGCTGCTGGCCGCGATCGTTCTCGCCCCGGCATCTGCACTCGCCGTCCTGATCTCGTCCAACCAGGACGCACTCACCCGCACGAACGCGCCACTGGCAGCCGCATCACGTGAAGGCCACCGGCTCGCGCTCTACCTGCTCCTGCTCGTGGGCGCCTCTGCGCTGATCGGCCTGGGCCTGGCGTTTGCGGAAAGGCGAATCGCTCCTACACGTCAGGTGCGGTTCGCCTTCGGAGCCGGTCTCGCGCTCGTCGCCGTCGCGTCCCTGCTCGCGGTCTTCGTCCGCTACGGCGGCCCGGTCGAGCTCACGCGCAAGGGCTACGACGCCTTCACGACGACCAAGGGCGAGACGCCGGTCAACCTGAACAAGCGCCTCTTCAGCTTCTCGGGGAGCTACAGGTCCGAGCTTTGGCACGTGGCCTGGGAGGACTACGAGGACAACTCTGTCCTTGGCTCCGGGCCGGGCACGTACGAGCAGTACTGGAACGAGCATCGGCCGATCCCGCACACGGTGCGCGACGCGCACAACCTCTATCTGGAGGTGCTGGCCGAGCTCGGCCCGCTTGGCCTGCTGCTGCTACTGATTGCGCTCGGGGCCCCGCTCGTCGCGAGCCTCACCGCCCGTGGTCACCCGCTCGTGCCCGCCGCCACTGCGGCCTACGCGGCGTACCTCGTACACGCCGCGGTCGACTGGGACTGGGAGATGGCCGCGGTCACGCTCACGGCGCTCACTTGTGGCGCCGGGCTGCTCGCGGCGGCCGACCGGCGAGACACGCCTCCGCTCCTTCTCGGCCCTGCTCGGATCGGCGGAGTCTCGGCGGCGTTGCTGCTCGCGGCCGTCTCCTTCGTCGGCCTGGTCGGCGCCAGTGCGCTCGCGGAGGGCGACAGCGCCCTCGACGAGGGCCGCTACGGCGACGCGCGCTCGCAGGCGCACAAGGCGACGCACTGGTGGCGCTGGTCGCCCGATCCCTGGCGGCTACTCGGCGACACCGAGGCTGCGCAGGGAGACCTGCCGGGGGCCCGCGAGAGCTACCGGAAGGCGATCACGAAGGACGGGAGCGACTGGAAGCTCTGGTACGACCTTTCGACGGTGACCGACCCGCCCGAGTCGCAACGCGCGCTTTCCGAAGCGCTCCGGCTCAACAGATATGCCCGCTCGGACTTCGAGGGGACCGATGTTTCGGGTTGACCCGCTTGCAAACCCGGAGCCGCTGATCCGACGGGTCTACGCCTACGTCGCTTACCGGATCGGCGACGGGCCCGACGCGGAGGACATCACAAGCGAGACGTTCGAGCGAGCGCTGCGCTACAAGAAGAGCTACGACTCGCAAAAGGGCGAGCCGGTCGCCTGGCTGATCGGCATCGCCCGCCGGTGCATCGAAGGCCGGCCGGCAAAGCTCGAAATCTCGTCCGAGCACTACGAGGCCGGCGACCGAGGCGACCTGGAAGACGATGCGCTGCGCCGAATCATCCTCTCGGGCGCGGTCGGCCGGCTCGAGGAACGCGACCGAGAGCTGATCGGGCTCCGTTACGGAGCTGATCTCACGGCCAGGCAGATCGCCGAGTTGCACGGCGCGAAGACGAATGCGATCGAAGTCGCCTTGCATCGGGCTCTGGCCCGCCTACGGGCGCAGATGGAGGGAGACGACGAATCTCCTCCGGCTGTAAGGAAATCGCAGGCCGGCCGGTAGTAGTAGGTGCAAAAGACGAAATCGAACTCAGGGGGATTCTAAGTAATGCGATCTTGGCGAAGAAAACGAGAGAGCGCGGGACTCGAGGCCGAGCTCAGGGCGAACCGGCCCGAGCCCAACCGCGAGCTCCTGCACAAGCTCGAGGCGCGCGTCCGCGAGGACGGTCGCCGCTCGCGGGCGGGCTCGTTCCGAATCGCCTTTGCCGGTGCGCTTGCAGCGGGTGTGCTCGGGGCGCTGGCCTCGGTCGGCGGGCTCGGGTATGCCGCAACCGGAGCCGGCCAGGCTGTGGAGAAGGCAACGCGCGTCGTGCACAAGCACGGCGTGACCACCCTCCACAAGTCGGCCGCGCGGGCCCAGTACAGCAAGCCGAAGGCGAAGTGCCCGAAGGGCAAGAAGCGGGTTCGGGGCAAGTGCAAGAAGGTCAAGAAGGCGCGGGGCGTCAACTTCCGCAGGCCTCCTTTCACCGGCTAATCCTGCGAGAGGACGATGAATCGACGGGGCGGTCGCAAGACCGCCCCGTTCTCTTGGCACACTTGGAGGGTCATGAATAAGCGGTTTCGACGAACTGGATTGGCCCTCGCGGCGCTGGCGGCACTCGTGCTCGCGGTCGGCGCCGGCGCAGGGACGGCCCGCGGGCCCAAGCTGACGCTTTCGTGGCAGGCACCGACGCCCGCGGACGGAAGCGCCTTCACCGTCTCGGCGGGAGCGCCGGTCTCGGTGGAGCTCGCGGCGTCGACCTCGGAACCGCAGCTCGTGCTGATTCGCGCGCGCGGACTCCCAGACGGCGCATCGTTGGTTGCGGCTTATGGCAGGCCCGGCCTGGCGACGCTGACCTGGACTCCGACCGAACAGCAGGTCGGCGAGCACGTCTTGACGCTCACGGCCGAGACGCACGACTTGCCGCACGCCTACGCGCGTCCGCGCAGCTTCCTCGTCTACGTCCTTCCTTCTTCCCCCGCCGCGCGAGGCGAGCCCTTCTCGTTGAGCGGGCCGAGCGGGATGTCGCGCTCGGCGTCGATCCTGCGCACCGTCCTTGCACGCACGCGGCCGAGCACGAGCGGCAAAGTGATCACGCGCCTGCGGCCACGCACGCCGGAAGGAACGGGGAACATCGCTCTTGCGCTGACCGGGCAGATCAACGACCAAGGCGGCTACTGGGTGCGTGTTCGCCTGCCGATCCTGCCCAACGGCTCGACGGGCTGGGTCCCGCGAACGGCACTCGGCGGCTTCAATCGGATCTGGACTCGTCTCGTGATCGATCGCGCCCTGTTCACGGCCACGCTCTACCGCCGCGGTGTCGCCGTTTTCCGGACACGCGTGGGGGTCGGCAAGCCCTATTGGCCGACTCCGGCGGGCGAGTTCTACGTGCGCGAGCGCATCACGGGCTTCTCGGATCTCATCTACGGCCCGATCGCCTTCGGGACCAACGGCCGCTCCTCGGTGCTCACGGACTGGCCGGGCGGGGGCTTCATCGGGATCCACGGGACGAATCAGCCGGGGATCCTGCCCGGGCGTGTCTCACACGGCTGCGTTCGGATGCCGAACTCCGCGGTCCGGCGCCTGTCTCGGCTGATGCCGCTCGGAACGCCGGTCACGATCACCTAGCCCTCGTCGCGAGCAGACGGCCTAAACCCGGGCTAAGATGTTTCTAGGCCCTTCTGCGCTAGCGCACACACACGATGATCTCCTGGGTATTCGCAAAGCGGCGATTTTCGATCGCCGCCGTTCTGGCGGTTGGCTTGGCTGTGCTCGTTCCGAACGCCGCGGCGCCCGCCGATGTCGTGGTCTCGTGGACTTCGTCGACCCCGGCCGACGGTACGGTGCTCGGGGTCTCTGCGCGTACGCAGCTCTATTTCCAGCTCGGGGCGAGCGCGCCCGCGCCGGTCCTCGCGACCCGGATCAGGACCAGCGGCGCCACCCCGCGCGGAGCGGAGCTCCGCAGCACGGACGGGAATCCGGCCAGGGCGGCATTCGTCTGGACGCCGTCCGCCTCGCAGGTCGGCGAGTACCGGGTCACGTTCTCCGTGACGACCGAGGTTCCGAACGTCGGCGTCCAGCGAACGATCGTGATCCGCGTCGGCCCGGCCGGCAGGCCGCCGCCGGGACCGACGCCTCCCAGGGGTGTCTATCCGCAGCGCTTTTCGCTCAGCGACAGGTCGGCCGAGACTTACCGCTGGGCTTTCGTGCGCCACCGGACGGTCGCGCGCAGCGGTCCCTCGAGCTCCGCGCGCGCCCTCTCGCGGATCACCTTCCGGACTCCCGAGCTCTACCGCAATGCGATTCTCGCGCTGGACGGCGTCAAGTACCACAAGGGCCGTACCTGGGTCCGCATCCGGCTGGCGATCCTCCCGAACGGCTCGACCGGCTGGGTCCCCCGCGGCTCGCTGACCGCGTTCCAGACGGTTCACACGCGGATGCTGATCAGTCACAGCCGGCTGCGCGCGATTCTCTACCGGCACGGGAGGCCCGTCTTCAGCACGATTGTCGGCGTCGGGCAGCCGAACTGGCCCACTCCGCGAGGCGAGTTCTACATCCGCGAGAAACTCTCGGGCTACTACTCGCCCGCCTACGGGCCGCGGGCTTTCGGACTGAACGCGCGCTCGGCGATCCTCACGGACTGGCCCGGCGGCGGGTTCATCGGCATTCATGGGACGAATGCACCGGGGATCATCCCTGGCCGGATCTCGCACGGCTGCGTCCGCATGCGCAATCCCGCGATCATGCGGCTCTTCCGGCTGATGCCGCTCGGTACGCCGGTCACCATTCAGTAGGCGCAGCCCCCGAGTGGGCGAGGTCAAGCGCGAGGCAAGGCGTGCGGCGAGCAGCAAATGGACGCGGTGGCTGGCGCGAGGTGGCCTCGTCGCCAAAGGGATCTCGTTCGGGCTCGTGGCGACGCTGGCGCTCAAGGTCGCGTTCGGCCAGCACGGCAAGCTCCAGGATCGTCCCGGCGCGCTCCAGGAGATAGCGGATACCGGTCTCGGCCGCTTCCTCCTTGGCGCGCTTGCTGTCGGGCTCGGCGGCTACGCGATCTGGCGCTTCGCGGAGGCCGCGCTCGGACGGACACTCGAGACCGGCGAGGACCAGGGCTTGCTCAAGCGAGTCGGCCTCGTCGCCCGCGGTCTGTTCTACTCCTGGCTGTGCGTCATCTGCGCGTCGCTCGTCTTTGGCGCTGACGAGCCGGTCACCGGCGGCGGAGGGGGAAGCCACAAGGAAGACCGCGTGACACGGATCGCACTCGAGCAGCCGCTCGGGCGGTACCTGGTGATCGCAGTGGGGATCGCCATCGTCGGAGCGGGGTTGTTCAACCTCTACCGCGCTCTCATGCGGAAGTTCCGTGACGAGCTGAAGGGAGAGCAGATGGGTCGTGACGAGCGCCGCTGGTACACGGTTTTCGGCGTCGTCGGGCACCTCGCCAGGGCCGTGATCTTCACGCTCGCGGGCGTCTTCCTCGTCCGAGCCGCCTGGCAGTACGACCCGAAGGAGGCGATCGGCCTCGACGGCGCGCTCCGGAAGCTGGCGCATGCGGAATACGGCCAGCTGCTACTCGCCTGCACCGCCGCCGGCCTGATGGCGTACGGGCTCTTCTGTCTCGTCCAGGCTCGCTATCGGAAGGTCTGACCGGCCAGCTTTCCTTCACGGTCGAGCCGCCACAACTCAACATATCCGCCGATTGGTTGACCGTCGATCAGGATCTGCGGCACGGTCCAGCTACCGGTGAGGTCGAAGAGCCGCTGCCGGAAGTGCGGGTCGTCGTCGAGGCGGATCTCCTCGTAGGCAAGGCCCTTCTCGTCGAGGAGCGCCTTCGCCCGGACGCAGTAGCCGCACCAGCGGGTCGTGTACATCTGGATCTCTGGCATGCGCCCCGTCCGTTCCCGACGAGGCCCGGCTCTACACTTGAGCGGATGGCCGGACGCGGTTACAAGACGGAGGCCGTCGTCCTGCGGTCGATTCGCTTCGCCGAGGCCGACCGCGTGCTCCACATCTACACGCTCGAACGCGGGCGGGTTGGCGCGGTGGCGAAGGGCATCCGGCGGACGAAGTCGCGTTTCGGGGCCCGGCTCGAGCCCCTGAGCCACGTCGAGCTGATGCTGCACCAGGGCAGCGGCGAGCTGGCGACGGTCACGGGCGCACAGCTCTTGCGGCCGCACAGCGACGCGCGCGAGCATCCGTACCGGCTCGCGGTCGGGCTCGTGGGGCTCGAGGCGATGCTCCGTCTCTTCACCGAGCAGGAGCGCAACCCGCGCGCGTTCGAGGCCCTGACCCGCTTCCTCGACGTGCTCGACGGAGCCGAGGCGCGCGCCGAGGAGCCCGCGCTCGATCCGCTCGTTCTCTCCTTTCAGCTGAAGCTGCTCTGGCTCTCCGGCTACCTGCCGCACCTGACGAGCTGCGCCGAGTGCGGGGCGGAGGGTCCCCTTGTCGGGTACTCGCCGCGGGCCGGGGGCGCTGTCTGCGAGCGGTGCGGGGCGGACTCGCTCCCGCTCTCGGCCGGAGGCATCAGCGGGATCGAGGGCCTGCTCGGCTCGCCGCTCGCCGACGCGCAGATCTCCAAACCGGGCGCACGGGAAGCGCTGCGCGTGATCACCTCGTCGTACGAGTACCACGGGGGCTTTCGTCTGCGCACCGTCGCCGCTCGCGGCTAACCGAAACAGCCGTGTCCGGTGCCAGGCACCAGACGTGTCCAGAAGGGGCTATTCCTCGCCGTTGCGGCGGATGTCGTCGGCGACCTTCTCCTGGAACGGCTTGAGCCTCTCGAAGAGCTCTTCCGCAGGGACTGCGTGCTTCGGCTCGCTCGTCCCAAGGAGCCACGGAGCGGCCTCGACGGAGGCCTCCCAGGCCGCTTCATCGGCGCCTTCGCCGTCGACGTCCTCGCCCTCGAGCGGCTCGACCTTGTCGAGATAGACGTTCGTTAGCTCGCCGCGCTGCTGCTCGTGGTACTCGATGCGCGCCGGCTTGCCCTGCGCCGATATCGCCTGGCGCGCGATCTCCTCCTTGAAGGTCGTGTACTCGTTGCCGTCTTGGTCGCGCAGCACGAAGCGCGTGTTGCCGGACTTCGTCTTGTAGGCGTCGACGCTCGCGACCCGGACTTCCTTCTCCACCCCGAGGCTATTCCCGTCGAGCGCGATCCGTAGTCTTCGCCGCGTGAACTACCAGGAGATGATCGCGGCGCTGCAGGGCTACTGGGCCGAGCGGGGGGCCGTGATCATGCAGCCGTACCACACCGAGCTCGGAGCGGGCACGGCGAACCCGGCCACGTTTCTGCGCGTCCTCGACCCGAGCCTGGAGGAATGGCGTGCGGCCTACGTCGAGCCGGTGATCCGACCGATGGACGGACGTTACGGCGAGAACCCGTTCCGCTTCCAGCACTACTTCCAGTTTCAGGTCATCCTCAAGCCGGCGCCCGAGGACGTCCTCGATCAGTACTTCGGCTCGCTGACGGCGCTCGGAATCGACCTCCGCAAGCACGACATCCGGGTCGTCGAGGACGACTGGGAGCAGCCGACCCTCGGCGCGTGGGGCCTTGGCTGGGAGGTCTGGTGCGACGCGATGGAGGTCACGCAGTTCACCTACTTCCAACAGCTCGGCGGGATCGACCTCGACGTGATCCCGGCGGAGATGACCTACGGGCTCGAGCGGCTCGCGCTATTCCTGCAGGGGAAGCAATCCGCCTTCGACCTCGAATGGGCACCAGGCGTGACCTTCGGAGACGTGTACCGCGAGAACGAGCGCCAATGGTCGCGCTACAACTACGAAGAGGCGCCGGTCGACGTCCTCCAGCGGCGCTTCGACGAGCACGAAACCGAGGCCGGGGAGCTCCTCGACAAGGGGCTGCCGCTGCCGGCCTACGACCAGGTGCTGAAGTCCTCACACGCATTCAACCTGCTCGAGGCGCGCGGCGCGGTCTCGGTCACCGAGCGCGCCGCCTACATCGGCCGCGTGCGGAAGCTCGCGCGGCGCTTCGCGCAGCTCTACGTGGGAGCCGATGGCGACGCTCCTGGTTGAGATCGGCTGCGAAGAGCTGCCCGCTGCGGCGTGCCGCGAGGCGCTGGCGCAGTTGCCGGAGCTCTGCCGGCGCGCGCTCGGCGTGGAGCCGAGCCGCGTCTTCGTCACGCCACGCCGCCTGGCGCTGCTCGCCGAGGACGTCCCTGAACGGACGCCCGACGAATGGCTCAAGGGCCCGCCCGTGAAGGTCGCCGAGCAGGCGGCTGCGGGATTTGCGAAGCGTCACGGCGTCGCGGTCGAGGAGCTCGAAGAGCGCGACGGCTTCCTCGGCGTGGAGGTGCCCGGCCGGCCGCTCGCGGAAGTCCTCCCCGAACAGGTGGACGCCATTCTGCGCGGGCTCTCGTTCTCGAAGACGATGCGCTGGGACGACAGCGGCCTGCGCTTCCCGCGCCCCGTGCGCTGGCGGCTGGCGATGGTCGATGCGGATCGGATCATGGGCGAGGGCTCCTATGGGCACCGATTCAACTCGGGGCCTGTCGACATTCCCGACGCATCGGCCTACCTCGACGTGCTGCGGGCCGCCGACGTCGAGCCCGACGTAGAGGAGCGGCGACGCCAGGTTGTCGACGCCCTCGACGCGCTCGGCAGCTGGAGCGACCCCAACGATGTTCTCGAGGAGGTCGTCTTCCTCGTCGAGCACCCGGTTGTGATCGACGGTCACTTCGACGAGCGCTACCTGCAGCTTCCGAGCAGGGTCGTCGAGACGACGATTCAGAAGCACGTGCGCGCCTTCCCGCTCGGCGAGAACCGCTTCGCCTTCGTCGCCAACGGTGGGGATCCGGAGACCGTTCGGGCAGGTGTCGAGAACGTCGTCGAGGGCCGGCTCGAGGACGCGTCGTTCACCTTCGAGCGCGACCTCAAGGTGGGGCTCGACGCCCTCGCCCAGCAGCTCGGCTCGATCACGTTCTTCGCCGGCGCGGGCACCTACGCGGACAAGACCGCGCGGCTCGTAAAGCTCGTCGAGGCCCTCGGCGGGGGTGAGGCCGCGCTCGAGGCGGCCCGGCTGGCCAAGGCCGACCAGGCCTCGGAGCTCGTGCGCGAGTTTCCCGAGCTCGAGGGCCACGTCGGCGCGGAGTACGCGCGCCTCGCGGGTTACCCCGAGGCCGTGTGCGCGGCGATCGACGAGCAGTACTTGCCCGACGCGGCCGACGCGCCGCTGCCGCAGACCGAAACCGGGCGAGTGCTGTCCGCGGCGGACAAGGTCGACACGCTCAACGTCTCGTTCGGCCTGGGCCAGCGGCCGAGCGGCTCACGCGACCCCTATGGGCTGCGCCGCGCTGCGATCGGTCTCTGCCGCCTAGCGACCGAGGGCAACCTCGTGATCGAGCGCGGGTTGATGGAGGGCGAGGTCGGCGAATTCGTCGAGGAGCGCTTCGAGGGCCTTCTGGACGCGCCCGTCGAGTACGTACGCGCCGCGCGGCGCGCACCGGTGCGCGACCTCGGTGGTGTCGCGCGCCTCGCCCAAGCGCTTGCCGCCCTGCCCGATGAGCGCTTCGCTCCCATCCACACCGCCTACATTCGCGCCAGTCGCCTCGCTGAGCGAGAAGCGGGGGCCGCAACCGAGCTGGACCCCGCTCTGCTCCTCGAGCCAGCCGAGGTCGAAGTCTCGGAGGCGCTCGAGCGCGTCGATCCGCAGATCGCAGCCGCGCTGGACTCGGGCGACTTCGGCGCGGCGGTCGAAGCGGCGGCGGAGCTCGGACCGCTCCTGGACACCTTCTTCGACGACGTGCTCGTGATGGCCGACGACCGAGCCGTCCGCGCCAACCGCCTGCGCCTCCTGCTGAACGTCCGGGACACCCTCGGCCGCCTCGGCGAGCTCTCGCAGATCCCCCCTCGCTAGACGGTTTTATCTCCACGGTCCGATTGAGACACCCGAACGGGGCATCAACCTCTACGCCGAAATGGCCGGTGTAGTACCCATGCGTCGCTGCGGCAACCGACTGGCTGCTTCCGCGTCGCTCTGGGAACGGCCGGCCGCAGCTGTTCCTGCTCGCCGATCCTCATCGGCTTAGCCGTACCAGCGCCGGACGTCTCGGATAGGCCGCAGCAAGGCGGCCGGCGCTGGACGGCGATACCCTGGAGCCATGGCGCCTCAGGCAGTCGAATTGCACGTCGTCTCCGACTCCACGGGCGAGACGGCCACCCGGCTCGTCCATGCCCTCGAGGCTCAGTTCCCCGATCAACCCTTCGAGGAGATCCGCCATCCGATGGTCGAGACCGTCGAGGATCTCCAGGCCGCCGTGCAGCGCGCGAGGGGCAGACCGGCAGTCGTCGTCTACACGCTCGTCGAGCGAGAGCTCCGCGACGCGATGCGGAATCTCTGCCGCCGCGCGCGCCTGCACTACTGCGACCTGCTCGGCCAGCCGATCGAGGCCGTCGCCAAGGTCTCCGGGACCGCGGCCAGGATGCAGGCGGGGGGACGCCACCTCCTCGACGAGACGTACTTCAGGCGGATGGAGGCGATCGAGTTCGCGGTCAAGTACGACGACGGCATGGCCGGCGGGCTGGACGAGGCGGACGTTGTCCTCGTCGGGGTCTCGCGCACCTCGAAGACCCCGCTCTCGATCTATCTCGGCTACCTCGGCTACCGCGCGGCCAACGTGCCGCTCGTCAAGGGCATCGATCCGCCCGCGGAGCTCTTCGAAGTCGATCCGGCGAAGGTCGTCGGCCTCAAGATCGATGCGAAGCGGCTCGCCGAGATCCGGCTGAACCGCGCCAGGCGCATGGGGGGCTCGAACCACCGCTACTCGAAGCTTCTGGAGGTCTACGAGGAGCTCGAGCAGGCTGAGGCCGTGCAGCGCCGCCTCGGCTGTCCGGTGATCGATACGACCGAGCTCTCGATCGAGGAGACGGCCGCTCGTGTCGTCCGGCTCGTCGAGCAGCGGCAGGCCGAGGCAACGGTTTCCGGAGGTTGAAGCCGAAGCCGCCGGTTTCCGCCTGGCGCTGGGCGCTGTGGTTCCTGACGCTTGGAGTCGCCATCGCCGTTTTCTACGTGCTCCTCACTCCAGTCTGGCTCGGGCTGCGGGCGCTCGCCTGGCTCGTGGACTGGCGGTCGCGGCGGCGCCCGCAGCCGCATCATTGAGCGCCTGATTGCTTCCGGAGCGAGCGCAGCGCCGTGCCCAGCGCCTGCCGCCCGTGCAGCACGGGCTCTAAGAGATCGCCCTTGCGCCGCACACGCTCGAGGACGGCATCCATCGTGAACGCTGTGAAATCGAGCTCAGGCGTCAACTCTCGCCAGCGCAGGGGCGTGGAGACCGGCGCCCCCGGCCGCGGCCGGACGGAGTACGCGGATGCGATCGTCTTGCCCCAGCCGTTCTGCCGGTGATCGACGAGGACGCCGCGCCGCTTCTCCTTCAGCCATTGGGTCGTCAGCAGCCCGGGGTGCTCGGCCTCGAGCCCGCGTGCGACGAGCTCGGCGAACTCGTAGGCCTGGTCGAAGCCGTAGCGCCGGGAGATCGGGACGAGCACGTGGATCCCCGTCGAGCCGCTCGTCTTCACATGCGACTCCAGCTCGAGCTCCTCGAGTCGCTTCCTGATCAGGTGCGCGACGTCGACGGCGAGGCGCCACTCGCCCTCCGGTGGGTCGAGATCGAAGAGCACGAAGTCGGGCCGGTCTGGCTTGTCGATTCGCGAGTACCACGCGTTCATGTCGATGCAGTGCATCTGCACCATCCAGAGCAGTGCCGGCTCGTCGTCGACGAGCGGGAAGTCGACGAGCCGCGACTCGCCCTCGCGCGGAAACGTTCGAAACCGGCGGGTTTTGATCCACGACGGCATTCCCTTCGGTGCCTGCTTCTGAAAGAACGCGGGGCCGGCGATCCCCTCGCGCCAGCGCTTCATCGTGAACGGCCGGTTCCTGAGGTGAGGGACGAGCACGGGCGCGATCTCGCGGTAATAGTCGAAGAGGTCGCCCTTCGTGATCCCCTCTCCGGGCCAGAGAACACGGTCGGCGCTCGTCAGCCGGACTTCTCGTTCTTCTGTCATTGCAGGAGTATTGCTCGATGACTGTGGGAAGATTGGTCTGATGGCGACGACGGCGGCCCGCTACATCTACGACTTCGACGAGCCCTCGGAAGGAGGGCGCGAGCTCCTCGGCGGCAAGGGGATCGGGCTCGCCGAGATGACGCAGCTCGGCGTGCCGGTCCCGGGCGGGTTCACGATCACGACCGACGCCTGCCGCGCCTACATGGAAAACGGCGGCGAGCTTCCCGACGGTCTCGAGGCCGAGATCGAGGAGCACCTCGCTTCACTCGAGGAGAAGACCGGCAAGCGGTTCGGCGACTCCGAGGATCCGCTGCTCGTCTCCGTCCGCTCCGGGGCCGCCGTCTCGATGCCCGGGATGATGGACACGATCCTCAACCTTGGACTGAACGACGAAGCAGTCCGCGGGCTCGCGGAGCGCACGGGTAATCCGCGCTTCGCGAACGACTCCTACCGACGCCTGATCCAGATGTACGGCCAGGTCGTCGACAGGATCGACGGCCACCGCTTCGAGGACGCGCTCTCGAAGCTGAAGAGCGCGCGCGGAGCGGCGCATGACGTCGACCTCTCCGCCGAGGACCTGACCGAGCTCGTCGAGACTTACAAGGGCATCTACGAGGACGAGACGGGCTCGTCGTTTCCGCAGGATGCGCGAGTCCAGCTCTCGCGCGCAGTCCAAGCGGTCTTCGAGTCGTGGGAGAACCCGCGCGCGCAGGTCTATCGGCGCGCCCATCACATCGCCGACGACCTGGGCACCGCGGTCAACATCGTCCAGATGGTCTTCGGGAACAAGGGCGAGCGTTCGGGGACCGGAGTCGCCTTCACCCGGGACCCCTCGACGGGGAAGCAGGGTCTCTACGGCGAGTTCCTGGCCGACGCGCAGGGCGAGGACGTCGTCTCCGGAATCCGCACGCCCGAGCCACTGGCGCGGATGCAGAGGGTCCTTTCGGATGCCTTCGAGCAGCTCACCGAGACGATGCGCCGGCTCGAGGAGCACTACCGGGACATGCAGGACATCGAGTTCACGGTCGAGGACGACCGGCTCTACCTGCTCCAGACGCGCAGCGCCAAGCGGACGGCGGCCGCTGCGCTCAAGAGCGCAGTCGACATGGTTGCCGAAGGGCTGATCTCAGAGGAGGACGCCGTCGCCCGCATCGACCCGGATCAGCTCGACCAGCTCCTGCACCCGATGATCGATCCGGCCGCCAGCGTCGAGGTGGTCGCGCAGGGCCTCAACGCCTCGCCCGGCGCGGCGTCCGGCAAGATCGTCTTCGACGCGGACACGGCGGCCGAGCGCGGTCAGACGGAGGACGTGATCCTCGTCCGCTGGGAGACGACGCCCGACGACATCCATGGGATGATCGCGGCCAAAGGCATCCTCACCGCTCACGGCGGGATGACCTCGCACGCGGCCGTCGTCGCCCGCGGGATGGGCAAGCCGTGCGTGGCCGGCTGCGAGGCGCTCTCCGTCGACGCCAAGGCGAAGCACGCGTCGCTGAACGGCCATGAGCTCGGCGAAGACGACGTGATCACGATCGACGGCGGCACCGGCCGGGTGATCCTGGGCGCCGTCGACCTCGTCCCGCCGCAGATCAACGAGGACTTCGAGACGATTCTCGGGTGGGCCGACCGGCTGCGCCGCCTCAAGGTGCGCGCGAACGCCGACACGCCCGAAGACGCCGCGAAAGCGCGGGAGTTCGGCGCCCAGGGCATCGGGCTCTGCCGCACCGAGCACATGTTCATGGCCGAGGACCGGCTCCCGGTTGTGCGGGAGATGATCATGTCGTCGGGCGAGGAGGAGCGCCGGGCCGCGCTCGACAAGCTCCTTCCGCACCAGCAGGCCGACTTCGAGGGCATCTTCGAGGCGATGGCCGGCCTCCCGGTCACGATTCGGCTCCTCGACCCGCCTCTCCACGAGTTCCTCCCGCCGCTCGAGGAGGCCAAGGACGAGCGGATGCGCGAGCGGATCCGGGCCCTCCGCGAAGCGAACCCGATGCTCGGCACGCGCGGCTGCCGGCTCGGCCTCATGTGGCCGGAGATCTACGAGATGCAGGTGCGGGCGATCGTCCGCGCCGCGGTTGCGGTCGAGGAGCGCACCGGCGATGCGCCGCTCGTCGAGATCATGCACCCGCTGGTCGGCTTCGGGGAGGAGCTGCACCGCCTGCGCGCGATCACGGTCGCGACGGCAGCCGAGGAGCGGGCGATCGAGTACCTGGTCGGAACGATGATCGAGCTCCCGCGCGCGTGTGTGCGCGCCGACGAGATCGCCGAGCACGCCGACTTCTTCTCCTTCGGCACGAACGACCTCACGCAGACCGCGCTCGGCTTCTCCCGCGACGATGCGGAGGGCAAGTTCCTGACGCGGTACCTCGAGGACGGCGTGCTCGAGCGCAACCCGTTCGAGACGCTCGACCAGAGCGGGGTGGGCGAGCTGATGCGGATTGCTGTCGGGCTCGGCCGCGGCGTGAAGGAGGACCTGAAGATGGGCATCTGCGGCGAGCACGGCGGCGAGCCCGCGTCCGTCGCGTTCTGCCACCGGCTCGGTCTTGATTACGTCTCGTGCTCGCCGTACCGCGTGCCGCTGGCGCGGCTCGCGGCGGCGCAGGCGGCGCTCAGCGAGGCGGGCGTCGAGGCCGTCGCCGCGGGCGGCTGAGGAGGGCTCAGCGGCGAAACAGGATTTCCTCGAGCGGTTTCCGCTCGATATCCGGGACCTCGCAGTCCTCGGCGGGGTACCCGACCGGGATGAGCACGAACGGCCGCTCGTTGGCCGGACGCTCGAGGATCCGGCGCAGGAAGCCCATGGGCGAGGGCGTGTGCGTGAGCGCGACCAGGCCGGCCGCATGGAGTGAAGCGAGGAGCAAGCCGACGGCAATTCCGACCGATTCCTTCCCGTAGTAGTGCTTGCGTTTGCGGCCCGCGGCGTCCAGACCGTAGGCCTGTTCGAAGACTGCGATCAGGTACGGCGCGTCTGTGATGTGCTCCTTGACGAAGTCGGTGCCCAGCGGACGGAGCGCCTCTAGCCATTCCGGTGGGGCGAGCTTCTCGTAGAACTCGCGCTCGGACTCCTCGGCGGCCTCGCGAATCTGCGTCTTGACGTCCGGGTCGCAGACGACGACGAAGGTCCATGGCTGCAGGTGCGCGCCGGACGGCGCGGTCCCGGCCGCGGCGACGGCGTTCTCGATCAGCTCGAACGGCACGGGCTCGCGAGAAAACCGGCGCACCGAACGGCGCCGGCGCATGAGCTCGAGGAAGGCGCGCGAGCGCCCTACGGACTCCTCGGGTGCGAGAGGCTCGAAGACGAGCGGGACCGGCCGATACTCGGCCACGATTCGAGCATAGTGCGCGAAAAGCATCCTTGACCCGCCCTCGGTGCAGGCGGAGAATTCGCGCCGACCCCTGACGAAGGAGGTACCAATGACGGGCATGAACTGGGAGCGCTGGGCCCGCGCGACCGGAATCGGCTTCGTCGTCATGTTCATTGTCGCGTTCGTCGTGTACGGCGAGCCGCCGAAGGTGAACGACTCGGCTCGCGAGATTGCCAGCTTCTTCGACGGAGACCGAGGTCGCGTGCTCACCGCGCTGATCCTCTTCGGAATCGCCTTCATCCTTCTCCTCGCATTCATCGGCGTTATCGCGAGCACCCTCCGTGAAGCGGGGAAGGGCGGCTGGGGAGCGATGGCGACCGCGGCTGGGGCGACCTTTGTCGCCGTCCAGGCGATAACCGGCGCGATCGCGGGAGCGCTCGCGCTGAACATTGCCGCCGCTGGCGACGAGGGCATCTTGACGGGCCTGAACACCCTCCTCTCGACCGGCGACGTCATCAGCGCGTACCCGTTCGCCGCGCTCATTTTCGCCGCGACGATCGGCTTGTCGCGGGCGGGAATCACGGCCTCCTGGTACGGCTGGGTCGGGTTGCTTGCAGCCGTGCTCGTTTTTCTCCACGGGACGAACTTCGCGACGAGCGGTTTCTGGTCGCCGACCGGCGGCTATGTGTGGGTCACCGTCATCGCCGGCCTCGGCTGGACGCTCATCACGAGTGTTCTGCTCTACACACGCGCGCCTGCTACCGCTGCAGCGCCGCAGCGGACCGCGGTTCCTACGACCTAGGTCAGACTGGAGCGCGGCGCCGAGGACATGGCGCCGCGCTCCGGTTTTCTCTAGACCAGGCCCTGTACGCGCCAGTAGGCGACCGCCAGGCTGGCCACTCCGACGGCGACGAGCCCGAGCACTCCGACGAGGCCGGGCCGTCCGTAGATCGCATGAGTGCGACCGAACCGCGAGAGGGCGAGCATGCCCAGCGCCCCGCCGGCGAGGCCGCCGAGGTGGCCGCCGACCGAGATGTTCGGGATCGCGAACGTCAGGACGAGATTGATGGCGATCAGCCCGAAGGCCTGCCCGCCGAGCACGTAGCTCCGCTGCGACTCGAGCACGAGCGCGGCGCCGAGGATCCCGAAGATCGCTCCTGATGCGCCAACGGTGACGGCGTCCGGGCTGAAGATCAGGGCTCCCGCCGAGCCGGCGAGGCCGGAGACGAAGTAGAGGACGAGGAAGCGCGCCCGCCCGATCGCCTGCTCGACCGGCGCTCCGACGATCCAGAGCACGAACATGTTCAACCCGAGGTGGAGCAGGCTGCCGTGCAGGAAGGCGGCGGTGATCAGGCGCCACCATTCCCCCTGATCGAGGCCGCCGTGGACGTAGAGCGCGCCCTTCTCGAACAGCGAGCCGGACACCCGGTTGAGGCTCGAGCCCTGCGCGAGGTTGGCGAGGAAGACGAGGACGTTGATCGCGATCATCGCCTTCGTGACGAGCGCTCCGGTGCCCTCGAATGAGGCGCGGCGAACTCCCTGGCTCAGGCGCGCGGCGCCCTGCGAGCGGCCCGCGTGGTCGAGGCAGCGAATGCCGACGGGCGCAAAGACCATGCAGTCAGGGCAGATCCCGCGTCCGCATTCCGAGCAGGAGACGCGGGTTTCCCGGTTCGGATGGCGGTAGCAGGTCATCGTCTCGGCCACCGCGGTAGCGTAGTTGCGCGATGCGCGTCCACGTTGCGTTTACACCGGCGGAGGTGGCGGCGGCACCGGTCGGCATCGTCGTGGACGTCCTGCGGGCGACCTCGACGATCGCGCAGGCTCTCGCCGCCGGCTACGAGCGCGTGTACTGCTCGGCGGAGGTCGACGAGGCACTGGCGCTGCGGGACCGCCTCGGCGAAGGGCTCCTCGGCGGGGAGCGGAGCGCCGTGAAGATCGAAGGGTTCGACGTCGGCGCCTCTCCGCGCGAGTTTGTCGGCGAGCCGCGCGCCAAGACGGTCATCTTCTCGACGACGAACGGCACGCGGGCGATCCTGGAAACGGCGGCGCGCTCCGACCAGGTCCTGCTCGGGAGCCTGTTGAACCTCGACCGGGTCGCCGCAGCCGCCCGCGAGCGCGGGGAGGACGTGGTCGTGGTGTGCGCGAGCTTCCAGGGCGCGTTCGCGCTCGACGACGCGTACTGCGCCGGGCGGATCGTCCAGCTCCTGGGCGGGCAGCCGACGGACGCCGCGAAAGCGGCGGACGCAATCGCGGGGGCGTGGCCGGACGCCCATAAGGCGCTGCTGGCGCGCACCTACGGACCGCCGGGACTCGAGGAGGACATTGCCTTCTGCGCCCAGGTCAGCGTGCTCGACGTCGTTCCGCGGCTCAACCGCATGGTCGACGGAGCCGCCGAGATCCTGGCCTGAACCCATACACTCGATGACTGCATGAAGGTGGCGGTGCTCCCACTCCACGAAGAGCTCGACGCGCTCGCCCGCCACTACCACCATCTCCAGGTCGAGCACCAAAACGCGCAGCCCGAGAGCTCGAACAGGCGCCGCCTGGAGGAGAAGCTGCTCCGGGTCCGGGAGCGGCTCGAACGCGTGCTCGAGGAGTGGGTGCCCGACGGGCAACTGCGGGAGGCCTGGCGTACCTACCTCGATCACCACGGGCCCGAGCCGGACGGCCCGCCTGCGATCCAGCCTGTGGTCTTCCGCGGCCGGTCGGAGGTGACCGGCTCGGTCATCGAGATCCGTGGGAGCGGGGACGAGCTGGGGGTCGAGGTCGACGGCGGGCTCATCGAGCGAGTCGCGGCCGAGAAGGATTTCTCGTCCCCCGAGCCAGTCGTTCGGTACCGGCTGAACGAGAACGAGTACGACGAGATCTTCGCCGTCTCGGACGAGGCTCTACAGGCACTCGCCGAGTTTCTCGACCGTGGCGAGTCGCCCCCCTGGGAGCACGCGTCAGAGCTCCTGGCCGACGGGTTGATCGACGTCCACTTCGCGCTGACGCCGCGCGGGCATCGTGCCCTCGCCGGAGCCTGAGCGGAAGTTCCGCACACTGGGCACGCAGAGGACGGCGATGGTTGTGATGACGATCCACACCGAGCCGATCCAGAGCGAGGTCGAGATCCCGATCATGTCGGCCACCGGCCCCGCGATCGCGTAACCGGCCGGGAGGAAGATCATCGCGCCCATCCAGTTGTAGGCGCTGACGCGCGAGAGCTTGTCGCGCGGGATCTGGGACTGCAGCGAGGTATCCCAGACGACAGTCCCATACGAGAAGGCGAAGCCCGCGAGTACCGCGGCGGCGCCGATTGCGAGCGCGGGCGACCGCAGCGCGAGCAGGATGCACTGGAGGGCGGTGACGGTGAAGAGCGCGCCGATCGTGAACATCGGCCTCCTGGGCCGCAGGCGCAGTCCCGCGAGCCCTCCGGCCAACGAGCCGATCGCCTCGCCCGTCACGACGACCGCCCAGGCCGATGCGCCCCCGAGCGAGTGCTTCGCGACGTACGGCCCGAGCACGAAGAACGGCGCGTAGGTGACGAGAAAATAGAGCGAGATCCACAGCGTCAGCAGCCAGACCCAGGTGTGCTCCGTGAACGCCTGCCATCCCTCGCGCAGCTCATGGACGAAGTTCGTTGCCGCTGCGGCCGCGCGGCGGGGCAACTGCATCATGGCGAGGAGCAGTGCGCTCGTTCCATAGGTCGCTCCGTCGAGCAGGAGCGCGTAGCCCGGGCCGACGGTCGCCACCAGTGTCCCTCCGACCGCGGCTCCGAGCGGGAAAGCGGCGTAGCGCGCGATGCTCATGAAGCTGTTCGCCTGTTGGAGCAGGCGCTCCGGGACCGTCTCCGGGACGAGCCCGGTGGACGCGGGCGAGTAGAACGCGACTGCGGCGCCGCCCGCCGCCTGGAGCGCGATCAGCTCCCAGACCCGAGCGTGCCCCGTCACGAGCAGAGCGCCCATCGCGACCCGGACGCAGAGGTTCGCCGCGTCGGAGCCGATCATCACGAGGCGGCGCGGTAGGCGGTCGGCGAGGACGCCGCCGACGAGCAGCGTCGAGATCTGCGCCAGCGTCCAGGCGGCGAAGGCGAGCCCGACCTCGGTCGCGGAGCCGCCGAGTCCGAGCACCGCGAAGGCAACGGCGATGGGCGCGAGATTCGTCCCGAAGAACGAGATCGTCCGCGCTGCGAACAGGTACCGGAAGTTCCGCTCGCGCAGGACGTTCACGGGCAGATCATCGCAAGGCGTAGATTTCGATTCGACTCGGGACAGGAGGAGACATGAACATCACGGTCATCGGCAGGGGGAACGTCGGGGGCGGGCTCGCCCGCCGCTGGGAGCGAGCGGGTCACACCGTTACGAAGCTCGGACGCGACGGCGGTGACGCATCGGATGCGGAGGCCGTCCTCCTCGCCGTGCCCTCCGACGCGATCGCAGATGCGCTCGGCAAGGTGAGCGGGCTCGACGGCAAGATCGTCCTGGACGCGACGAACGCGTTTCACGGGCGCAACGATGCCTTCGAGTCGCTCGCGCACGAGGTGAAGTCGATCGTCGGCGGCCCTGTAGCAAAATCGTTCAACTGCGGTTACGCGGCGATCTACGACCAGATCGACGAGCAGCGGGCGCGGCCCAGCAACCTCTACGCCGCCGAGAACGGAGCCGTTGCCATGACCGAGCAGCTGAGCCGAGACGCGGGCTTTGACCCGGTGTCGGCCGGGGGCTTCGGCAGCGCGCGCATGCTCGAGGACCATCTCGAGCTGATGACGGCGATCAACGAGGGCGGCCTCGGCCGGTTCTTCTACCGGTACGCGAAGCCCGGAGAGCTCTAGCCG
>WNFU01000201.1_pt1 | contig 123008 bp, 108 predicted proteins | sample 5400121 | NCBI WGS metagenome assembly WNFU01 (sample SAMN13153360, study PRJNA577476) | soil metagenome | isolation source: 100 cm soil or saprolite under grassland replicate 1 | place: USA:California | collected 2016-06-15 | reverse complement strand
GTGACACCGAGGCCTTCGACCTCGCCTACGTCGCGCAGGTGTTCCTTCCCGATGCCGCCTTCGAGGCCGGGCTGCGGAACGTGTGGCGGGCGCTGCGTCCCGGCGGCTGGTTGAGCATGCCCGCGATCAGCGCCGCGGGCGGCGATCTGCAGGCCGCCCTGTCGCGGCTGCGCAACACCCTGTGGGGCGGCGGCGCGCGGCTTCCCGAGCAGGTGGCCGAGACCGCGCAAGGACTCGGCTTCACCGCCGTGCAGATCGTGCCCGCCGGCCTGGTCGGCACCCTCCGGGCGATCGTCGCCCAGCGGCCCGCCTGACTGACCCGGAGCAAGCGGCTCGCGGACCTACTCGACCGCCAACAAATGCGCCGTCGTAGACTGCACCATCGCCAGCCACACCGATGAGACTGGACCAGCCGCATGACCGCTCCGTCCGCTGACGTCCCACCCACCGCCAACTTCATCAACCCCGAGTCGATGCACCGCCCCACCGGCTACACCCACGTCGTCGAGGTCACGGCGGGTCGGCCGGTCTACATCGCCGGTCAGGTCGCGCTCGACCGGACGGGCACGCTGGTTGGACCCGGCGACCTCCGCGCGCAGGCACGGCAGGTGTTCGACAACCTCCGCTCGGCGCTCCAGGCGGTCGGCGCCGGCTTCGATCAGGTCGTCAAGCTCAACTACTACCTCGTCGACGCCTCCCAGCTGCCGGTCGTCCGTGAGGTCCGCGATGAGTACGTGAACCCGCGGCAGCTACCCGCGAGCACGGCCGTCGAGGTCCGGCGGCTGTTCCGCGATGACCTCCTCATTGAGATCGAGGCGATCGCGGTGATCGCGTCATTCCAGCCCGTGAACTCGGCCGTGTAGCGCGATCCCGGCTGACGTGGCTCTGGCATACGAGGAGCGCCCCTTATGACCCAGCAGGCTGAGAAGGCCAGACGGTTCCTGGCCCTCCACAACGGGGAGCGTCCGCTCCTGCTGCCCAACCCTTGGGATCAGGGTTCCGCGAAGCTGCTCGCGTCGTTGGGTTTCCTGGCACTGGCCACGACGAGCAGCGGCCACGCCGCGACGCTTGGTCGGCGCGACGGGTCGGTGACCCGCGACGAGGCGGTGGGGCACGCCGCGGCGATCGTCGAGGCGACCGATCTGCCGGTGTCCGCCGACCTGGAGAATGCCTTCGCCGACGAGCCGGCCGGCGTGGCGGAGACGCTGCGGCTGGCCCTGGAGGCGGGACTGGCCGGGTGCTCGGTGGAGGACTTCACCCGGCGGGACTCGTCGATCTACGACGCCGGGCTGGCCGCGGAGCGGGTCGCGGCCGCGGCGGAGGTCGCGCACGGCGGACCTGTGCACCTGGTGCTCACCGGTCGAGCGGAGAACTACCTGCGTGGTCGGCCGGACCTGGCCGACACGATCGGCCGGCTGCAGGCGTATCAGGCCGCCGGAGCCGATGTGCTCTACGCTCCGGGCCTCAGCCGCCTCGAGGACATCCGCCAGGTCATCGCCTCAGTGGACCGGCCCGTCAACGTCCTGGCGCGGCCCGGGGCTCCGACGGTGGCCGAGCTGGCGGAGGTCGGCGTCAGCCGGGTGTCGGTCGGCGGCGCGTTCGCCTTCGCCGCCTTGGGGGCGGTGGTCGAGGCGGCGCGTGAGCTGCGCGTGGACGGGACCTACACGTTCTGGGAGCGAGCGAGGATCGGCGCGGAGAGCGCGCGCTCAGCCTTTGGCGAGTGACGGCGCCTTGGTGATCTGGACGGTCTTCGAGATCCCGAAGTCTGTGCAGCTCGTGGTCGCGTCGCAGGCGCTGAAGGTGGCCATGACGAGGCCGACTCCCACACGGAAGGTCTCGTCGCGGTTTGCGGCGACCGGGATCTGGACGGAGCCGACCTGCTCGATACCGTCACAGACGAGGTTGGTGGTGCCTCCGACGCCGCGCGCCAGGTGGTGGCCTCTGACCCGCTCGAGCACCTCCATCATGAGGCTGACGGAGGTGCTGTCGGGTGAGCAGGTGTAGGTGAACGGCACGCTGACGGCCACGCCTTCGGCGACCAGCGTGGCGGTGTCGCCAACGCCACCGCCGATGGTCGGTTGCGCGGCGGCGGGCGCCACCATGACAACAGTGGTGAGCACCGTTCCGAGCGCCAGCGCGAGCACGATACGGACCACGCGCCTCAGCATTGCTCTCCCTCCAGCCTAAGTTGTTCGATTTAAGTTATACAAGGTTTTAGCGACTGTCCAGTGCCTCGTCCAGAGAACGGCATCTGAGCCGCCCCGGAGCCGGGCGCCTGCCACCCGCTGTTACCCTGGCGGCGATGGTTGCTCAGTGGTCAGACGTTTCCGCCGCAACTTTCGCCTGCCCGCGCCTGAAGTGCAGGACGGCGATGCTGCCGTGAGCGCCGTCCGGCTGCTGCTGCTGACCGGCGTCGGGCTGATCACGGGCGTGCTCAACACCGTCGCGGGCGGCGGCTCGCTGCTGTCGTTCCCGGCCCTGCTCGCGCTGGGCTACCCACCGCTGGTCGCCAACGTGACCAACACCGTCGGGGTCTTCCCCAGCTCGGTCGGCGGTGCCATCGGCTATCGCCGCGAGCTGAGGGGGCAGGCAGGCCGCTGGGTGCTGCTCGCGGCGATCTGCACCGCCGGCAGCCTGCTCGGCGCCTGGCTGCTGCTGGTGCTGCCCGCCTCCACGTTCGAGGCGGCGGTACCGGCGCTGATCGGGATCGCCTCGCTGCTCGTGCTGGTCCAGCCGTCTCTGACCAGGGCCTTGCCGCGCCTGGGCGAGGCTGTCGGAAGGGCCGCGGTCTCGCTGTGGCGGCGGTGGCCGCTGCTGCTCGCGGTCCTGGCCATCTCGATCTACGGTGGCTATTTCGGCGCCGCGATGGGTGTGCTGCTCATCGGCGTGCTGGGCCTGTTCCTGCGCGACTCGCTGCAGCGCGTCAACGCGCTGAAGAACTCGCTGTCGGCGGTCGTCAACGGGATCGCGGCAGTCGCGTTCATGTTCCTCGGCCCGGTGGTGTGGAGCGTGGCGCTCGTCCTCGGCGTGAGCACGGTGCTCGGCGGCGTGTCCGGTGCGCTGATCGCGCGCCGCCTGTCGGACCGGGCGCTGCGGCTGGCGGTGGTGCTGGTCGGCCTCGCCGCGGCCGTGTACTCGGCGGTGAGGTAGGTCAAGGCAGTCCAAGGGGAGATCGTATGGCGACTCTGAGCGAGCGGATCGACGCGAGCGCGGCGCGCTCCGGGCGCAGCCAGGTCCTCGCCGGCCTGATGCTGGTGATCGCCCTCGCCGCCATGGACGCCGCGATCGTCGCGACCGTGATCCCGCCGATCGTCAACGACCTCGGCGGGTTCTCGCTCTTCCCGTGGCTGTTCTCGGTCTACCTGCTCGCCCAGGCGGCCTCGGTGCCGGTCTACAGCAAGCTCGCCGACATCTACGGCCGCAAGCCGGTCCTGCTCACCGGGGTGCTGATCTTCCTGCTCGGCTCCGTGCTGTGCGGGATCTCCTGGAACATGGTGGCGCTGATCGCCTTCCGCGGGCTGCAGGGCCTTGGCGCCGGCGCCATCCTGCCGATCGCCATGACCGTGGTCGGCGACCTGTACACGGTGGTCGAGCGCGCCCGCATCCAGGGCTGGCTGTCGAGCGTGTGGGGGGTGTCGGCGGTGGTGGGCCCCGCCATCGGCGGCCTGTTCGCCGAGTACGCGACCTGGCGCTGGATCTTCTACGTGAACCTGCCGATCGGCGCGGTCGCCCTCTTCATGGTCGCGACCCGCCTGCGCGAGCAGGTCGTGCGCCGACCCCGGCGCATCGACGTGGCCGGGTCGGTGCTGATGTTCCTGGGCGTCGGCCTGCTGGTCCTGGGGCTGCTCGAGGGCGGCGTGCACTGGGCCTGGACCTCGGCGCCGAGCATCGCGGTGTTCGCGGCCGCGCTGCTCGCCCTGGGCGGCTTCGTCTGGCAGGAGCGGCGGGCGCCCGAGCCGACCGTGCCCGGCTGGGTGCTCACGCGCCGCGCCCCGCTCGGCGCCGCCCTCGCCAACGGGGCGATCGGCCTGGTGATGATCGGGATGATCACCTACCTGCCGACCTATGCGCAGGGGGTGCTCGGCGCCACGCCGGTGCTGGCCGGCTTCACCCTGGCCGCGATGACGATCGGCTGGTCGGGCGCTGCGGCGCTGTCAGGCCGGCTGTACCTGCGGATCGGCTTCCGGGCCACCGCGCTCTGCGGCATGTCGCTGATCGTGGTGGCCGGACTGCTGCTGGGCCTGCTGCCAGGGAGCGCCCCGCTGTGGGCGGTGGGGCTGGTGAGCCTGCTGATGGGCTGCGGGATCGGCCTGCCGGCGGTCTCGCTCCTGGTCGGAGTGCAGTCGGTGGTCGGCTGGGAGCGGCGCGGCGTGGTCACCGGCACCGCCCTGTTCACCCGCATGCTCGGCAGCGCGATCGGAGCGGCCGTGTTCGGCAGCATCGCCAACTCGACCCTCGCGGCCTGGTTCCGGAAGGCGCCCGCCTCGATGCGCGGACGGCTCCCCTCGGTCAACGCGGCCAGCGACACGCTCGGCAGCACCGCCTCGCGCGCGCACGACGCGGTCGCCGCCTACGTCCGCCAGGGGCTGGATCTCGCCAGTCACCGCGTGTTCCACACCCTGGCCGCGGTCGCGATCCTCGGCGTCGCCGCGGTCCTGGCCGCCCCGCGCCGCTACACCAGATTGCACTTCGACGGCGACCCGCCGGACTCCGACGATGATCCGGCGGATACCGGCCCGCGGACCCCGCCCGGAGGTGGCTGACGCTACGGCGGATCTGCGGCTTGCTTGTCGGCACCAGCCGCGATCACCAGGGAGGTCGGAAGTGAGCACCCCGAGCACTCCGAGCAGCTCGTATCCGCATCGCAGCCGTGGTCTGGGCAGCGGGCCGGGCCGTGCCCCGGCCCGCGCGCACCTGCGGGCCATGGGCCTGGCCGAGCTGGAGCGCGTGGTCTGCCCCGGCGCGGGTGCCTGCGCCGGGCAGTTCACCGCCAACACCATGGCCACCACCCTGGACTTCCTCGGGGTGAGCCCGTTCGGGGCAGGCGAGGTTCCCGCCGTGGACCCCGCCAAGGGCGCCGCCGCCGAGCGCGTCGGCCGGGTCGCGGTCGAGGCGGTCCTGGCCGGCCGGACGCCGTCCGAGCTGCTGACTCGCGAGGCGCTCGAGAACGCCGTCACCGCCGTGTGCGCCACCGGCGGCTCCACCAACGGCGTGCTGCACCTGCTCGCGATCGCCCGCGAGGCCGGCATCGAGTTCGGCATCGAGGACTTCGAGGCGATCGCGCACCGCACCCCGATCATCGCCAGCCTCAAGCCGGGCGGCGGCTACGTGGCCACCGACATGCACCGGGTCGGCGGCACGGCGGCGCTGGCCGCCGAGCTGGCCCGCGGCGGCCTGCTGCGCCTGGAGGCCCGCACGGTCGACGGCGGCAGCATCGGCGAGGTCGCCGCGGCCGTCACGACGCTGCCGGACGGCAAGGTCCTGTCGCCATTGGACCGCCCCTTCAAGCGCGGCGCGGCCCTGGCGATCCTGCACGGCAGCCTCGCGCCCGACGGCTGCGTGCTCAAGCTTGGCGGCGCGGGCGGCGAGGTCCCGGTGCGAGGCCCGGCACGGGTGTTCGACGGCGAGGAGCAGGCCCTCGAGGCGGTCCTGGACGGTCAGGTGCGGCCGGGCGGGGTGGTGGTGGTGGTGCGCTACGAGGGCCCTGCCGGCGGGCCGGGCATGCGCGAGATGCTGGCCGTGACCGGGGCACTGGTGGGCCGCGGGCTGGGCGCCTCGGTGGCGCTGGTGACCGACGGGCGCTTCAGCGGCGCGACCCGCGGGCTGATGGTGGGGCACGTCGCACCCGAGGCGGCCCGGGGTGGGCCGCTGGCCGCCCTGCGCGACGGCGACGTGATCGTGGTGGACGTAGCGCGGCGGCGGCTCGACGTGGAGCTTCCTGACGAGGAGCTCAAGCGCCGCCTGGACGGCTGGACGTCACCGCCGCCGCGCTACGAGGGCGGGGTGTTCGCCAAGTACGCCGCCTCCGTGGCGTCAGCCTCCGACGGTGCGGTCACCCGCCCCTTCCCCGGCCACATGCCGGGCCGGGAGCGCATCGGAACCTGAGCGGAGCACCACGTGGCCGAGCGGGACCAGGATCGATCCCTTGCGGGAACGGGTGCTTGCGCTCGAGGTCACCGCGGGCTGCTACCTCGCCAGGTACTTCTTGATGCAGTGCACGGCCCCCATCTGCATGGCGAAGGGGTGGAAATTGCCGAGCAGGTGGACGGTGAACCCGAGGTCCTCCCAGATGCGCTGGTGCTCCCTGTCGGCCACCTCGAGCTCGGCATTGTCGCCGTGCCCGTAGGTGGGCAGCCAGACCTCCTTCCCGGCGCCGTCGATCTGCACGAGGCAGTTGTTCGACGTCGCGTGATACCAGCGGATCTCACCGACGACGTCGCCGGCGCCGGCGACTGGACCGCGCAGCAGCGCCGGAAGGTAGGGCAGGGGCGTGCGCCGGACCTCGAAGCCCAGTGCCGCCAGCTGCGCCGCGATCTGGTCGAACTCCGCCTGGAGATCGTGGGCGACGGGCTCCCAACCCAACAGCTCGTCGGCTCGCGCCGGATCGCCGATGAGCACGACGTAGCGGCCGCTGGGCTCCTCCCGTCCGGCGAGGCTGACGAACATGTCGATGTGGAAGATGGGCTGCCGCGCTCCCCTCCCGCCGGCGATCGATTCCAGCCAGCGCTCGCCGTTCCGCCGCACGATGCGGTCCCTGGGACGGTCGCGTGGCGTCGACTCGAGGAAGTGGAACACCCGGTCCGGGTCGAACGTGCGGCGGAACAGGGCCGTCGTGGCGCGCTCACGTTCGGCCGCGGTGCCGTCGTACGGGAAGTCGTCCACAGCGCCCAGGTCGAGGATCCCCGCGACGCTTTCGTCCAGGTAGTCGCGACCGATGAGCACGAAGTCGTCGCCGATCAGCACGTTCCCGCCCTGGAACGACAGCGGCACCTGGGTGGCCTGGACCTCGGTCGCCTGTGCCACCAGCTCCGGCAGGAACATGTCCCCGGCGCGCGGGAAGGTGGCGGGCTCGAGAAGGTAGGTCGTGGGCGGCGTGCTCGCCATGTCCTCCACCACGACGCAGGCGTCCTCGGCCCAGACGGTGAACGCCAGGTAGTCAGGGGTGGTGACGATCTGCGTGTCGGCCTCCGAGCGGGCGCCCCTGACCAGCGATGCAAGGTCGTCAGCCTCGCCGGGATGCGTGACGATCGTGACGCGGGCCGCCGCGGGAAGCGTGCGGAGCAGTTGCTCATAGATGCTCCGGTAGCTCAGTAGTCCCTCAGCGACCGGCGGGTACCAGAGCATGACGTGGCGGATCGGGCCATGTGCGCTCGAGACGATGCGAGGCTGTTGCGGGAACGCAGCGACCGCCGGCCGCAGCGCGGCCGCCCCGCCGACGTCGAACTGCTCGTCGACCTTGACGTCACGGCGGACAAGCCCGGCGGGCAGTGGCGCGGGCGGGACGTACGGGGTCCGTTTCACAGTCTGCCTCCTGCTCTCGGCCGGAGATTCCTGGCGGTAGCGTAACAAGCACCGCGCTCGCCGCGACCCGCCCAATGCCGTAGGTGCCATACGGCACAGGCCCTCCTGGGCCGCAAGCCAATACCCCGAGCGGCGTGGGTTGCGGCGACGCTCCGGTTACAGGGGGAGCGGTGGGCAGGTAGGGTCTGGGGCAAGCTGCACGAGCCAGAGTGCGGCCACGGGAGGGCATCGTGTCGTTCATCAACCTGAGCCTCGGCAAGCCGGTGGTTCGAGCGCCGAAAACCATCACGGGCGATCTCGGGGTGGTCGGTGCTCGGTTCATCATGGACGGCGGTCCGTCTCAGGGTCGCTTTTCGCTCGTCGAGCACCCGATCGTTCCCCGAGGGCTGGCCGCTCCGATGCATCTGCACACGCGTGAGGACGAGTACTCCTTTGTGCTCGAGGGCAGGTGGGGATTTCAGCTCGGAAGTGACGTGGTCTACGCGGAAGCCGGCGACCTGGTGTACAAGCCCCGCGACGTCTGGCACACGTTCTGGAACGCCACGGGCGAACCCGCAAGGCTGCTGGAGGTGATCTCCCCGGCGGGGTTCGAGCGGTTCTTCGTGGAGCTGGCGACCCTGATGGACTCCGACCCGCAGGATCTCGACGCTGTCGCCGCGCTCAACACCGCCTACGGGGTCCAGGTGGACCCCAGCAGCGTTGCCAGGCTCGTCGCGGAGCATGGCCTGGTCGCCGCCCGCGACACGGATGGCTGAAAGCGGGGATGCCGCCGAAGACCGCCTCACCGCGGAGAGCTGCCGGCCGCTCGAGCTCACCGACCCGAGGGCGCTTCGCCCGGTCGCGCACCCCGCTGCGCCTCCAGCTGATCGGCCTGCTCCGGACCGAGGGACCACTGACTGCGACACAGGCTGGGCAGCGCCTTGACTCCCGAGGAGCTGAGCGAGCTCAAGCGCGAGCTGCGCGCGCTCATCGACCGCTACCTCGACCGAGTGCCGAACCGGGCGCTGCGGCCGCAGACCGACGACCACTCAACGCATGCCCACTGTGGCTGCGTCGCGTCCCCACCCACCCACGCGGCAGAGCAGCCCCCGGAACCCCCACCACGCACAACACGCCCCGAGATCCCTCCCCAATTCGCCAACGGCGTCGCGGTGGTGGTGCTTTACCGCGGCAAAGCGTGCCCACATGGCCGCGGTGGGTATGGATGAGGCGGCCGCAGGGGGCGCGGCCAGGATCGTGCCGAAGTCGGTGTCGGCAGACAGCACCACGCGGTCCTCGGCGGCAGCCGTGGCCAGGACCACCTCGTCAGAGCGCCATGCAGACCGAAGTCGGCGGCGTGCACCGCGTCGTGGCCGAGCGCGCACAGCCCCCTTGGTCAGTCAGGGCGAGAGACAAATGTCAACAAGGAGCTTCACGCCGAGTGGCGAAGCGGGAACTCCCGCTCGCGCACGGCCTCCGCCGCGAAGCGCATCGCTTCGATGATGTCCTCACGCTCGAGGTAAGGGAGATCCGCGAGGATATCATCCACCGTCATCCCAGAGGTCGGACGCGGGCGCTGGTCCCGCGGAGTCGCTCGGCTACCCTGTACGCCTCCTGGAACTCCGGAGGTCCCACACCCGCTGGCTCAGGGAACCCGGGACCTGAGGGAACCCGGGGTCAGGGGCCCTGGGTTTCAGGGGATCCCGGGTCGGGAACCCGGGTGTCAGGGTTGACCAGGGGGATTGGGGGGAACCCGGGACTGGAAGCTGAGCAGGGGCCGGGACGAACCCTACGAACTGGCCACACAGTTGTAAAACACTGGACACGGAGGTAGCCAGATCTCTCGGACGCGGAATCGCGAGCCGTGGCTCAAGGTTCTATCGGAGCAAGGTGTGTGATACCGGCAGGAAATGGGCTGACCATTTTACTTCTGTGATGACCGTTTCGTCGAGCTGCTATCGATTCAGCCATGCGGGGACCCGGTTTCCGCTTGATCCCACGGTCCGCGTGCGCCACCTTTGACAGAGGCATACGACGGCCGGTGCCTGGTGGGGGAGGCGCCGGCCTCGCGGCGGCGAGGAGAGCCCACCGGCGCTTGGGGGAGTGCCGGAGGCTCGAGGTCCGCGCCTGGCGCGGCTTCGGCCCCAGGCGCCTGGACCCCTCGCCGCCGTTTTCTGCCCGCCAGGTGCGGCAAGGGCCGACCCCGCGAGGGGCTACTTCGGCGCCATGCGGAGGGCCCCGTCGAGGCGGATCACCTCGCCGTTGAGGTAGGGATGCTCGGCGATCTGGCAGGCCAGCAGGGCGTACTCGGCTGGGCTGCCGAGGCGCGACGGGAAGGGGACGGCCGCCTCGAGGCTCTGGCGGCTCGGCTCGGGCAGGGCTGCCAGCATCGGCGTGTCGAACACACCCGGGGCGATCGCGCAGACCCGCACTCCGATCGCGGCCAGGTCGCGCGCGGCCGGCAGGGTCATCGCCGCCACCCCACCCTTGGAAGCCGAGTAGGCGGTCTGTCCGATCTGACCGTCGAAGGCGGCCACCGACGCGGTCATGATCACCACCCCGCGCTCGCCGCCGGCGGCGGGCTCGTTCCCACCCATCGACGCGGCGACCAGGCGCAGCGTGTTGTAGGTGCCGATCAGGTTGACGCGGATGACCGTCTCGAAGGCGCTCAGGTCGGCCGGCCCGCTGCGGCCGACGGTCCGCTGCGCCCAGCCGATGCCGGCGCACAGCACCGCCACCCGCAGCTCGCCCAGGTCGGACCGGGCGGCGGACACGGCGCGCTCGACCTCGCCCTCGTCGGTGACGTCGGCCACGTAGGCTCTCGTCTGCTCGCCGAGGGCTTCGGACAGCGCCTTGGCGCGCTCGCCGTCGCGGTCGACGATCGCCACCCTGGCGCCGCGCTCGAGCAGGGCGCGGGCGGTGGCTTCGCCGAGCCCGGAGGCTCCGCCGGTCACCAGCGCCGCGGCGTTTTGCGGACGGTTGCTCGGGTAGGGAAGCGGTGCGCTCGCGGCCATGGCCATGAACTCCTTGAGTCGACAGCTCGCCGCCGGCGCCCGGGAATCAGGCGCCGGACGGTCGCAGCGTACGACGAACCGAAGGCACAAGGTCACCCCGGCCCCTATCCGGCCCCCCTACCAGGTAGAATCGGCTCACGATGGCGAGTAGGACCGGCGGGCAAACTGTGGCGACCGCACTGTACGGGCGCATGACTCGCCGCCTCGAGCTGCTCGAGGCGGCCATCGAGGTCATCCGTCGTGAAGGCCCCACGGCGTCGATGGACGAGATCGCGGCGCAGGCCGGCATCACCAAGCCGATCGTCTACCGTTACTTCGGCGACCGCGCCGGGCTCTACCAGGCGGTGGCCGAGCGCTACTGCGCCGACCTGACGAGCCGCTTCCAGAGCGTGGTCGGCTCGAGCGACATCGACGCCCGCGTGATCAAGCTGATCGACGCCTACCTGGCCTTTGTGCAGGACGACCCCCAGGTCCACCAGTTCCTGCTGCACCCGCAGCACGCCACACGCCCGGTCGTGACCTTCGGCTACCACGTGGGCGAGGTCATCGCCGGCCTTATCAGGGAGCGGCTGGAGATCGCCGGGCGGGAAGTGGCGCCGGCCGAGCCCTGGGGGCACGCCGTCGCCGGGATGCTGCAAGGCGCCAGCACCTGGTGGCTGGTGCACCCAGAGGTGCAGCGGGCCACGGTGGTCGAGCGCCTACGCGCACTGCTGTGGGATGGGCTCGAGCGACTGACGGAGTGAGCCGCATGCCCGCACCGGCGCAGGCGGCGGCGGATGCCGGGCTGGCAGCGGCCGAGGCGGCCCGCCGCGCCGGCGTCGAGGTCACCGACCTCCACGAGATCGACGAGCACCGCCAGGTCGCCACGCTCTTCGTCGAGATCTGGAAGACCTCGCTCCAGGACGCCCCCTGCCCGCCCCAGCTCCTGCGGGCGCTCGCCCACAGCGGCAACTACGTCGCGGGGGCCCGGCTCGGCAGGCAGCTCGTGGGTGCCGCGGTCGCCTTCCTCCATCCCGACCGGGACGGGATCGCGCTGCACTCCCACATCACCGGCGTGTCGGACGCCGCCCAGGGACGCAGCGTCGGCTTCGCGCTGAAGCAGCACCAGCGCGCCTGGGCGCTGGCGCGCGGCATCGCCAGGATCAGCTGGACCTTCGATCCGCTGGTGCGCCGCAACGGCTGGTTCAACCTGGTCAAGCTCGGCGCCGAGGGCGTCGAGTACCTGCCGCACTTCTACGGGCCGATGGCCGACGCCATCAACGCCGGCGACGAGACCGACCGCTGCCTGGTCACCTGGCGGCTGGACAGCGAGCGGGCGGTCACCGCCGCCCAGGGGCACGCGCCCGGTCGGAGCCCGGACGAGCTGCGCGCGGCGGGCGCCGTGGTGGTGCTGGACGAGTGCCCGGACGGGCGACCGGGCCCGGGCGAGCCCGCGGACGCGGCCGAGCCGGCGGCGCGCACGCTGCTCGCCCGGGTGCCGCCGGACGTGGTGGCGCTGCGCTCCCGCGACGCGGAGCTCGCGCTGCGGTGGCGGCGGGCGCTGCGCACCACCATGGGCACCGCCATGCGCCGCGGCTTCGTCGCCACCGGCATGACCCGCTCGGGCTGGTACGTGCTCGACCGCACTCTGGAGGAGGCCACATGAAGCTGCGCGAGGTGGAGCTGCGCCGCATCCGCCTGCCGCTGGTGACGCCGTTCCGCACCTCGTTCGGGACCGAGCACGCCCGCGACATCCTGCTGGTCAGGGTGACCAGCGACGAGGCCGAGGGCTGGGGTGAGTGCGTCGCCGGTGCCGAGCCGCTGTACTCGGCCGAGTACAGCGACGGCGCGCACCACGTCATCCGCGAGCACCTGCTGCCCCGCCTGCTGGCCGTGCCGGACCTGGCGGCGCACCGGGTCGGCCCGGCGCTCGCCGCGGTCAAGGGCCATCCCATGGCCAAGGCGGCGCTGGAGATGGCGGTGCTGGACGCGGAGCTGCGCGCCCGCGGCGTGGCGCTCGCCGAGCATCTCGGCGCGGTGCGGGACAGCGTGCCGGCTGGCGTCTCGGTCGGGATCGCCGACTCGATCCCGCAGCTCCTCGACGCGGTGGCCGGCTACCTCGAGCAGGGGTACCTGCGCATCAAGCTGAAGATCGAACCCGGCTGGGACGTGGAGCCGGTGCGGGCGGTGCGCGAGCGCTTCGGCGACGTGCTGCTGCAGGTCGACGCCAACACCGCCTACAGCCTGGGCGACGCGGCGCGGCTCGCCCGGCTGGACCCCTTCGACCTGCTGCTGATCGAGCAGCCGCTGCCAGTGGACGACGTGCGCGGCCACGCCGAGCTGGCGAGAAGAATCCGCACGCCGCTCTGCCTGGACGAGTCGATCACCTCGGCCAGGGTCGCGGCCGACGCGATCGCGCTGGGCGCCTGCGCCATCGTCAACATCAAGGCCGGGCGGGTCGGCGGCTACCTGGAGGCCCGCCGCGTCCACGATGTGTGCGCCGCCCACGGCGTCCCGGTCTGGTGCGGCGGCATGCTCGAGAGCGGGCTCGGGCGGGCGGCCAACGTCGCCCTGGCCGCGCTGCCGGGCTTCACCCTCCCCGGCGACACCTCGGCGTCCGGCCGCTACTGGCGGCGTGACCTGGTGACCGAGCCATTCGTGCTGCAGGACGGCGCCCTGCGCGTGCCCGGCGGCCCCGGCCTCGGTGTGACCGTGGACGCCGGCTTTCTGGACGAGGTCACCACCAGCGTCGAGCATCCCATGCCAGCATGAGCGGGACAAGCAGCCGATAATTGAACTGCCGGAAAACCGACCGATACCGTCTCGAGGTTGAGCCCTCGCCATTGCGACCACCGCGATCGCCCACAGCCAGCTTGCGCTGGGTGATCGTGTCCTTGCTGGCCAGCCGCCGCCGTGCCGCCTGAGCCCGCCATGCGCTCCTGGCCGACCACCACGGAGGAGCTCGTCCGCGCCCAGCGGGAGCTGGCGGCGGCGAGCCCGCCCGACTGGTCGCCACCGGCCGCCCTCGAGCTCATCGGCGGCTGCTTCGTCTGCTTCGCCCGTGGCATCACCGGAGCGGGCGCCGCCGGCGACCCGGGTGCCGCCGGCGCGGCATCGACCCGTGGCCGCAAGCTGCTGGCGAGCGCCAGCGCGCTCGGCAGCGCCGGCGGGCCGTACCTGCCCACCATGCTCGCGCTGCGCGAGGGTGCCCTGCTGGAGGCGGCCGTGCGGGCGCTCGACCCGCTGCCGGAGGTGCTGCTGGTCAACGCCACCGGGCGCGACCACCCGCGGCGGGCCGGGCTGGCCCTGCAGCTCGGCGCCGTGCTCGGCCTGCCGACCGTGGGCGTGACCAACCGCGTCCTGGCGGCACTGGGAGCCTGGCCGGGCGACCAGCGTGGCGCCGCCACCCCGCTGCGGCTCGGCCGCGAGGTGGTCGGCTACTGGCTGCGCACCCGGGCGGGCGCCAAGCCGGTCGCGGTCCACGCGGCCTGGCGGACCGACCCGGACACGGCCGTCGAGGTCGTGCTCGCCGCGGTCCGCCGCCACCGCACGCCAGAGCCCCTCCGCCGGGCCCGCACCATCGCCCGAACCGCCCGCACGCGAGCGGCCGGAGCCGGCTCGTAGCGCCAGGCCCTCACCCCGCCGGGTCCAGGTCGTGCTCTGTCAGGGGTCGGCCACGTCGGTCTCCAGCCACGCCGGCGCGGTCGGGGGCTGGCGACGCTGCCCGTTGGCGCTCCTGAACAGGGGGATCACTCTGGCGGGCCGCTCCGCGGGCGCGTCGCCGGCCAGCTCGGGCTCCAGTGTCGGGCGGTGCCAGTCGTACCAGGTCGGCGAGCCGGCCCGGTCCTGGGTGTCGATACTGCTCAGGCTCGCGTGCGGGACGCAGAAGGCGCCGACGTGCTCGGCGCCGGCGAGGCTGTGGCCGAGAAGGAGGTCCAGGCGCGCAGGTGCTGCGCATCTTGTCCAGTCGCACTCGTCCATGACTTCACCTCCGGCGGGTCCGGCTGGGCGATCACGAAGGAACGAGGTGCCAGGGTTGTCGGAAGGGACGGCTGTAGGACGCCACGCCGACCAGGGTGGTCGGAGCGATGGCGCTTCCCCGGGCGCCTGTCGCGCACCTCGGCCCCCGCAGCTGAGTGGCACTACAGGCACCTCGACAGTCGCATATAGCGCGCACCTCGTCAACTACCAACTTCGCCCATACCCGGCTGCTGATGCGCTCCATGCGACAGCGGCAGAGCAGGCAGAAAGCCGCGGGCCGGGCGGGCCGGTCACCACCACGGGTCACGGCCACGGGTCACGGCCACGGCGGGAGAAAGGCCTGCCCTCCTCCCGGTGTGGATCGGCGGGGCGCTCGGGTGCATCTTGGTGGCAGGCTCGCGACGAGGAGGGAAGCCATGGGCGTGCAGGCGGCCGGCGAGACGCGGGGGCAGCCGGCGAGCGACCGTGCGTGGAATATCGAGACCAACGGGATCAACGTGGTCCCGGACAGCGAGCGGCACGGGACGCCCTCGGAGCTCTTCTGGGTGTGGTGCGCCGCCAACATCAGCGTCCTGGCGGTGGTCTACGGCGTCATCATCGTGTCCTACGGGCTCAACCTGTGGCAGTCGATCCTGGCAGGCGTGACCGGCACCGTGGTGTCGTTCCTGCTGGTGGGGTTCGTCAGCGTGGCCGGCAAGCGTAGCGGCGCGCCGACCTTCGTGCTGTCGAGGGCGCCGTTCGGCATCGCCGGCAACGCCCTGCCGACGCTCACCAGCTACCTGTCGCTGGTCGGCTGGGAGACCGTGCTGGTCGCGCTGGCCACCCTGGCGACCGACAGCATGCTCGACCGGATCGGCGTGACCACCGGCACGACCACCAAGGTGATCGCCTTCCTGATCATCGCCGCCGTGACCATCCTGGTCGGGCTGCTGGGGCACGCCACCATCGTCGCCATCCAGACCTGGTTCACCTGGGCCTTCGCCGTGCTCACGGTGGTGTTCATCGGGCTCGAGCTGCCGCAGGTGGAGTGGTCGGCGCTGGCCCACCTGCCGGGCGGGAGCTGGCTCACCGGGTTCCTGCCGGCCACGTCGATCGTCATGGCCGGCCTCGGCATCAGCTGGGCCAACACCGGCGCCGACTACAGCCGCTACCTGCCGAGGAGCTCGAGCTCTCGTGCGGTGGTCGGCTGGACGGTGTTCGGCTCCAGCATCGCGCCGGTGCTGCTCATCTCCTTCGGCGTCCTGCTGGCCGGCAAGGGCACCGACCTGTCGAGCTCCGCCAACCCGCTCGGCGACCTGGCCGAGCCGCTGCCGACCTGGTTCCTCGTCCCCTACATGCTGGTCGCCGCCGGCGGGCTGGTGGCCGGGGCGCTGCTCGACATCTACTCGTCCGGGCTGAACCTGCTCACGCTCGGGGTCAGGCTGCCCCGCTACCAGTCGGTGGTCATCGACGGGACGCTCATGGTGCTCGGCGCCATCTACATGCTGTTCATCGCGGAGGACTTCCTCGGCACGTTCCAGGGGTTCCTGCTGGTGCTCGGCGTGCCCCTGGCCGCCTGGGCGGCGGTGTTCCTGATCGACCTCGCGACCCTGCGCCGCGACGGCTACGACGAGCGCGCGCTGTACAGCGGGCCTGGCAGCACGGCCCGGGCGGTGAACCCGGCCGGGGTGGTGGCGTGGCTGGTCGGGGTGGTGATCGGGCTGGGCCTGATCACCTCGACGACCAGGGGGTTCACCTGGCTCGGCTGGTGGGCGAAGGGTGCCTTCGAAGGGTCGAGCCTCGGCCTGCTGGTGGCGTTCCTGGTCGCCGGCGCCGTCTACGGCCTGTGGAACGCCGCCGCCCGCCGCAGCCCCAGCGGCGCGCCGAGCGCCGGCATGCGCGCCTGAGAGCGAGCGAGGAGGTGGGAGATGGAGGTGGGAGTCGGGTTGCCGGCGGCGGTTCCGGGGGCGGGCGGTGAGCTGATCCTGGAGTGGGCCAGATGGGCGGATCGGGGGCCCTTCGCGAGCCTGGGCGTCCTCGACCGGGTCGCCTACGACAACTACGACCCGTTGCTGTCGCTGGCGGCCGCCGCCGCCGTCACCACCCGACCGCGCCTGGTGACCATGGTGGTGATCGCTCCCCTGCGCGGCCCGGCACTGCTGGCCAAGGAGGCCGCATCGCTGGACGCCCTGTCCGGCGGCCGGCTCACGCTCGGCGTCGCCCTCGGCGCCCGGCACGAGGACTACGACGTCACCGGCACCGACCACCGGGACCGCGGCAGGCGCTTCGACGAGCAGCTCGCCTATCTGCGCGAGGCGTGGGAGGACGGCCGCATCGGCCCGCCGCCGTGCCAGCCGGGCGGGCCCGAGCTGCTGGTGGGCGGCTCGGGCGGGCGGGCCTTCGCCCGTATGGCCAGGTACGCCGACGGCTACGTCCACGGCGGGGGCCCGCCCCGGGCCTTCGCCAGCGCCGCGTCCAAGGCGTGGGCGGCCTGGACCGATGCCGGGCGCCCCGGCCGGCCGCGCCTTTGGGGCCAGGCCTACTTCGCGCTCGGCGACCGGCCGGAGACCGACCGGGGCGCCGCCTACCTGCGGGACTACTATGCCTTCACGGGCCCGTTCGCCGAGCGCGTCGCGGCCGGCAACCTGACCTCGCCGCAGCTGGTCAAGGATCTGGTGCGTGGCTACGAGGAGGCGGGATGCGACCACCTGGTGCTGCTGCCGACCGTGGCGGAGCTGGCGCAGCTCGAGCGCCTGGCCGAGGTTCTGGCGTGACCGCCGGACGGTCGCGGTGAGGATCGGCATCCTCGGCGCGGGGCCGGCCGGCCTGTACTTCGCGCTGCTGATGAAGAAGGCGGACCCGCGCCACCAGGTCCGCGTGATCGAGCGCAACCCGCCCGACGCCACCTTCGGCTGGGGTGTGGTGTTCTCCGAGGAGACCCTCGGCGCGCTGCGGGACGCCGACCACGAGACCTACGTGCAGATCACCGACGGCTTCGCCAAGTGGAACGCGATCGACGTGCGCTACCGGGGCGAGACCGTCCGCTCACGCGGCCACGCCTTCTCCGGCATCTCCCGCAAGGTCCTGCTGGAGATCCTGCAGCGGCGCTGCCTCGAGCTGGGCGTGCGGCTCGAGTTCGAGCGCGAGCTCGCCGACCTGGAGCCCTTCCAGGGCGACGACCTGGTGGTCGCCGCCGACGGTGTCAACTCCCTGGCACGCAAGCTGCTCGGGGAGCGCTTCGAGCCCAGCTACGACCCGCACACCACCAAGTACGCCTGGTTCGGGGCCGACCTGGCGGTCGACGCCTTCACGTTCATCTTCCGCGACACCGAGCACGGCCTCTTCCAGGTCCACGCCTACCCCTTCGACGCGCACACCAGCACGTTCATCGTGGAGGCCCACGAGAGCACCTGGCGGCGCGCGGGCCTCGACCGGATGGCCGAGGAGGAGAGCCTGCATTTCTGCGAAGAGCTGTTCCGGCCGGAGCTCGGCGGCCACAAGCTGCTGTCGAACCGGTCGATCTGGTTCAGCTTCGTGACGCTGCGCAACCGCAACTGGCACCACGGCAACGTGGTGCTGCTCGGCGACGCCGCGCACACTGCCCACTTCACCATCGGCTCTGGCACCAAGCTCGCCATGGAGGACGCGGTCTCGCTGGCAGGCGCGCTGCTGCGCCACCCGGCCGACCTTGACGCCGCCCTCACCCACTACGAGCTGGAGCGCCAGCCGGTGGTGGAGCGGTTCCAGGAGGTGGCGCGCGAGAGCGCCACCTATTTCGAGAACGTCTCCCGCTACGCGGGCTTCGAGCCGATCCAGTTCGCTTTCAACCTGCTCACCCGCAGTGGCCGCATCACCCATCTGGAGCTGGAGAAACGCGACCCGCGTTTCGTGGCGGCGGTGGACCGCTGGTTCGCGCGCACGGCCGCGGCGGCCCCCGGGGCCGCGAGTGCCCCTGGGGCCGCGGAAGCGCCGCTGCTCGCTCCGCCACCGCTGTTCGCCCCGCTCATCCTGCGCTCGCTGCGGCTGCCCAACCGGGTGGTGCTCTCGCACGTGGCCACGGACGCCGCCGTGGACGGCCTCCCCGGCCAGGCGCAGGAGCACGCGCTGGCGCGGGCGGCCGCCGCCGGCGCCGGCCTGGTCCTCACCGAGGACGTGGCCGTCTCGCCCGAGGGGCGCGTCACCCCTGGCACGCCTGGCCTGTACCGGGACCGGCAGGCCGAGACCTGGCGCGGGGTGGTCGAGCGGGCGCGCGAGGCCGGCGGCGCCGTGCTCGGCGTCCGCCTCGCCCACGCCGGCCGCCGCGGCTCCACCCGCCCGCGCGGCAGCGGCGTCGACCGCCCCCTGAAGCAGGGAGGCTGGCCGCTGCTCGCCCCCTCGGCGCTGCCCTACAGCGCGCGCAGCCCGGCGCCGCGCGAGATGTCCCGCGCGGACATGGACAGTGCCCGCGAGGCATTCCGCGCGGCGGCGGCGCGCGCGGCCACCGCCGGCTTCGACCTCGTCGCCCTCGACATGGCCCGCGGCCACCTGCTCGGCAGCTTCCTGTCGCCGCTCAGCAACCACCGCGAGGACGGCTACGGCGGGCCGCTCGAGCGGCGGCTGCGCTTCCCCCTCGAGGTCCTCGACGCCGTGCGCGAGAGCTGGCCCGATGACCGGCCGGTGGCCGTCACGCTGCAGGCGACCGACTGGGCGCCGCGCGGCCTCGACCTCGACGACGCGGTCACGATCGCCGGCGCGCTGGTCGACCACGGCTGCGACCTGGTGGAGGTGGCGGCCGGCTGGACGGTGCCGTGGGACCGGCCGGACTACGGGCGCCTCTACCTGGTGCCCGCGAGCGACCGGGTGCGCAACGAGGCGGGCGTGCCGACCGTCGCCGCCGGCAACCTCACCACCGCCGACGAGGTGAGCACCGTGCTCGCCGCCGGCCGCGCCGACCTCTGCCTGCTCGACCCGAGGCGCTACGCGGGCCAGGATCCCAGCCGGGGTTGACCGATGCGCCGCGCGCGGGGCACGCTTGGTGCGCCATGGTGGGCATCGCGCTGGTCCGTGACCGCGCCCTGGACTACGGGCGCGTGGTGACCTGTGGCTGTCCCGTGGCCCGGGCGCCCCGCGCCGCGAGCTGACTCGCCGCCAGCCCGGGCCCGTGCTGCAGGCAGCGATCCCCCACGAGCACCCTGGAGGTCCCATGTCGGTCACCGATGAGCTGCTCCAGAGCAACCAGGAGTACGCCCGCTCGTTCTCCAGCCACGACCTGCCCATGCCGCCCGGCAGGAAGGTCGTCGTGGTCGCCTGCATGGACGCCCGCCTCAACCCCTACGGCATGCTCGGGTTGGGGGAGGGCGACGCGCACGTCATCCGCAACGCCGGCGGCGTCGTCACCGACGACGTGATCCGCTCACTGCTGATCTCCCAGCGGCTGCTCGGCACCAGCGAGATCCTGCTCATCCACCACACCGACTGCGGCATGCTGACCTTCCGCGACGACGACGTGAAGGCCGGGGTCGAGGCCGACACCGGCATCAGACCGCCGTTCGCGCTGGAGGCTTTCAGCGACCTCGACCAGGACGTGCGCCAGTCCATCGCACGTATCGAGGCGAGCCCGTTCGTGCCCGACAAGTCGTCCGTGCGCGGCTTCGTGTACGACGTCGGCAGCGGCAGGCTGCGCGAAGTGGCCGCCTGAGCGCGTCTGGCTGCACGGGATGTGACAGTGCTCGTCCGGCTCGGGTACGCTGCGGTGCATGAATGACGCTGCCGTACGCTCCAGCCTCGCGCCACCACCGGAGCAGCTTGCCCAGTGGCATGCGCTGGTCGAGCGGGTGCGCCAGGGCAACGAGACGGATTTCGTCCCATGGGATGAGATCGCGCTCGAGCTTGGCTTATAGGGTCGTCGCCGCACAGGCGGTCCGCGAGCAGCTCGGCGGGGCTCCCCCGCAGCTCCAGGGCTACGTGGCCGGGATCGTGGCAGTGCTCCGGGTCGATCCCACCACGGCGAGCGCGGCGTTCCACGCACGGGCCGTCGACGACGCGCGCGTGGCCGTGTTCGCGGGCGGGCGCGGCTTCCTGAGCTACTGGGTGCTGGAGGACGACAAGGTGGTCATGCTGCTCGACCTCACCTGGCTGTAGGACCGACCGGGAGCGCCGGGCCGCGCGGGCGTCGTGCAGCGCCAGGCCCACCGGCCTGGAGGCGCGTTCGGTCATCAGGCCGAGTCAGCCCACTCGCCAGCCTTCGGCCAGCTCGGCGCCCGACTGGATCGCCGCGAGCACGGCGCCGGCGAGGTCGGCGCCGACACGGGTGACCGGACCGGCGAAGGGCACTCGCCCACCGGGAGGGCACGCGACGCAGACGGCGTCGGTGGCGGTCCCGGTGGCGTAGCCGGCGGCATTGGCGGCCGGGACCCGCGCGGCGGCCAGCGCCTGCGCCTTCGCCTCGACGGCCGTCTGCAACGCTCCCACCAGCCCGGCGTCGGTGAGCGGCTGGTCCACCACGACGAGCAGGTTGATCGTGCCGGCCGCAGGCACCTCACGGGGGCGGCGGCCCGCGGCCGCGAGCGGGTGGCCGATGCCCACCGTCGCCACCGCCAGGGCGCCTCCCACCGCCGCTTGGCGGAACTCGGCCACCGGCGCGGCGGTCAACATCCCGACCACCGGCCCGGTCAGGTCTCCGGCCTCCTCGAGCAGGTGGACATCGGGGTCGGTGCGCGTGTAGGGGCGCACCACCTCGAGGTCGAGCCAGGTCCGCGCCGACGCCAGGCCTCCTCCGAGCACAGCGGACGAGAGGCACCGGTGGAGCCGGCCGAGGTCCACCAGCAGTCGCCGCCGGGCCAGACCCGCCAGCGCCGGCCGCAGCGCGACCACGGGTGCTCCTGGCAGGGCCAGCTCCGAGCATCCGGTCACCTGCGCCGCTCCGCGGCGGCCCGGCCCTCCAGCGCCGTGGTCTCCTGGTCCGCCGCGGCCACCTGATCCTCCAGCACCGCCCGGAGGGCGTTGACCAGGCGGCGGTTGTCCGGCGGGTCGCGCACTGCGAGGCGGAGGTGGGCGCTCGTAAGGCCGGGAAAGGTACGGGCGGGGCGCACGGCGATGCCGCGGCGGGTGAGCCCGGCCTGCACCGCCGCGCCGTCCGGCACCTGGATCAGCAGGAAGTTCGCGGCCGAGGGCCAGACCCGCACCCCTGGCAGGCTGGCAAGGGCGGTGGCCAGGTCGGCACGCGCCGCCGCGACGCGGCGGGCGATCGCCGCCGCCTCCGCGCCGGCCGAGGACGAGGTGCGCCGCGCCCAGGCGGCCAGGGCCGCGCAGGCCGGCCCGTTCACGCTCCAGGGCTGGCGGGCGGCTCGAGCGACCGCGACGATCCCGGCCGGCGCGAGCAGGTAACCGGCCCGGACCGCCGCCAGCGACCATGCCTTCGTCAGGCTGCGCACCACCACCAGGCCGGGCAGCTCCGGCCGGGAGGCCAGGCTCTCCGGCTCGCCGGGCACCAGCTCCATGAACGCCTCGTCGACCACCACCAGCCGGCCGGGCCGGACCAGCCCCGCCACGACCTCGGCCGGGTCGAGCGTGCCGGTGGGGTTGTTGGGGTTGCCGAGCACCACGAGGTCCGCGTCGGCCGGCACGGCGGAGGGGTCCAGGGTGAAGTCGTTCGGGTCGCGGAAGGCGCGCACGACCTGGTGACCGCCGCTGCGCAGGGCCGCCTCCGGCTCGGTGAAGGACGGGTGGACCACGACCGCGCGGGCCGGCTGGAGAGCGCCGGCGAGCAGCCAGAACGCCTCGGCGCTGCCGTTGGTCGGCAGGATCTCGCCCGGTGCGCGGCCATGGCGCTCGGCGAGGGCGGCCACAGCCTCGCGCTCGTCCGGGTAGGCGCCGGCGTGATCGAGCGCCGCGGCCAGCTCGTCCCGGAGCCATCCCGGCGGGCGGCCGGGCACCACGTTGACCGCGAAGTCGAGCTGCCCGACTGCCACCATCGTGTCCCCGTGCAGCCGAAGCTCCGCGGGCACGTGGCCACGAGCCGGCCGACCCACGGGCGCCGGCACGGGATCCGGGGGAAGGACCGCTGCTGCTCCCATGGGCGGGTCGGGCCATGGCTGGGCGGGCCCGCCGGGATGGCTCCGGGACGAGCTGGCCGCGGCGAGCTCGGTCGCCCGGCCGGCGACCACCAGCAGCACCCGCTCGGCGGAGCCCGCCAGCGCCTGCAGGGCCTCGCCGGCGAGATCCAGGTAGCGCCGCGTCCCGGCGCCGTGGGGCAGCAGCCCGAGGCCGCTCTCCTCGGCGGCGACGACCGTCAGGCCGGGCCGCACCGCCGCCACCCGGGCGAACGCCCGCACGGCCGCGACCGCGCGCTCGTGGCAGGCGCGGCCTTCGACGCCCAGCGGGGCCACCGCCTCGTCGGTCCACAGCCCACCCTCCCGCATGAGCCGAGCGATCCATGGCGCGGTCCCGTCCACCAGCAGCGTCTCACCGTCCCGGACGGCCGCGCCGGCAGGGTCGTCGCTCTCGACCGTGCGCCAGCCCGCCGGCCGGCGGCGGCGGTGCCTGGCGATGCGCTCGGCCATCTCCGGGTCGTCCGCCGCGCCGGTGGCCAGGTAGCACACCGGTGCACCCGCTGCGGCCGCGAGCCGCTCGGCCACCTCGCTCTTTCCGGAGCGGATGCCCCCAATGACCAGGACCAGTGACATCAGTGTGGGTGCCCGTGGTCGTCGGGGTGGAAGTGGGGCGTGGCGACCGCCCCCACCTTGTGCTCGAAGCCGGGCAGCGCGACCCGGTGGACGCACAGGTCGCAGTTCATGCGCGGGTCGCCGTCGATCGCCTCGCGGTACCTGGCCAGCGCCAGGCGGGCGACGCGCTCGTCTGGGCCGAGGTGCCCGGCGACGCGGACGTCGACCTCGGGATGAGCGGCGGCGAACTCGGCGCACTGGGTGTGGATGCGCGCCTCCAGCCTGCCGCCGAACAGCAGGTACGGCATGGCCACGATGCGGCGGGCGCCGAGCAGCCGGCAGCGCTCGAGCCCCTCTGGCACAAGGGGGCCGGTGATGCCCGCGTAGCAGACCTCGACCAGGGGCCACGGGCGACCTTCCCAGAGCAGGCGGCCGAGCTTGGCGAGGTCCGCGTTGGCGTCCGGGTCGGAGGCACCACGACCGACCAGCAGCACCGCGGTGCCCTGACGCTCCGCCGTGGGCACCGCGGCGGCCAGCCGGTCGTCGACCACGGCGAGCAGGTCCGGGTGGAGGCCGAGGTCGCGGCCGTAGCGGAACCTGACGGCCGGGTGCTCGCTCCGGCAGCGGACCAGCAGGGCGGGAACGTCGTTCTTGGCGTGGCCGGCGGCGAGCAGCATCAACGGCACCACGACCACGTCGCGGGCGCCGGCGGCGACGAGGTTGGCGGCCGCCACCGCGACCGGCGGTGGTGACAGCTCGATGAAGCCGCTGGCGACCCGCAGGCCAGGATCCAGCGCCCGCACGCGCCCGGCCAGCGTGTGCAGCTCGCGCGCGCCTCCCTCGTCCCTGGTGCCGTGCCCGGCGATCAGCAGCGCCGGCCGCTCGCCGGCCGCTCGCTGGACGCCGCTCACGTCCCGCCCTCCCAGTACAGCAGTGCGTTGACGGCCGCGGCGGCGACCGCCGAGCCGCCTTTGACCCCCCGGTTGGTCACCGCCGGCAGCCCACTGGCCGCCAGCGCCCGCTTGGCATCGGCGGCGCCGGCGAACCCCACCGGCAGGCCGACCACCAGGGCGGGGCCGGCCTCCAGGCCGAGCAGCTCCTCGAGCGCGGTGGGCGCGCACCCGATCACCCACACCGCACCCGGCCCCACCCGAGCGGCCGCCGACCGCACGCCAGCCGCCGACCGCGTCCCCTCCGGCCGAGCGGGGCTCGATGGATCTTGGAGGAGATCGAGGGCGCAGACGACCTCGCGGGTGGTGATGGCCGCGCCGACCCCACGGGCGTCGACGACGATCGGCGCGCCGGCTCGCAGCGCCGCGAGGCCGGCCTCGAGCGTGGCCTCGTCCAGCAGCAGGTCGCGCGCGTACTCGAGGTCGGCGGAGGCATGGATCACCCGCTCGGCAACCGCTCGTGACAGCGGTCCGAGGTGCGAGAGGTCGACCAGTGAGCGGAGGATCCGGTAGCTCTCGGTCTCGATCGGGTGCGGTCTGCGCCCAGCCGGCACGCGGGGCGCGGATGGAGCGCCGTCGCCGTCGTGGGAGTAGCCGCGCGGCGTCACCATCCGGCCGGCGACCATCCGGGTCTGGCTCGAGCCGATCACCACCGTGGTCGTCATGCCGGCGCTCGCGGCGTCGAGCTGGCCGAGGGTTGTCAGCTCCACCCGCTGCCCGGGCCGGTAGGCGTCGGTCACCAGGCCCACGGGCGTTTCCGGGCCGCGCTGGCCCAGCAGCAGCCGTCGCGCCTCCTCGAGCTGCCAGCTCCGCCCGGCACTGCGCGGGTTGTAGAGGCAGATCGCGAAGTCTCCCCGGGCCGCCGCCTGCAGCCGGCGGCTGATCACCGTCCAAGGGGTGAGGAGGTCGGACAGGGAGATGGCGCAATGGTCGTGGCCCAGCGGCGCGCCGAGCAGCGCGGCCGCGGCGTGTGCAGCCGTGACGCCGGGGACGCCGATCACCTCGACGTCGGGCGTCGCCTCGGCCAGCGCGGGCGACGCCATCCCGTACACCCCGGCGTCGCCGCCGCTGACCAGAGCGACCGCCGCACCCTGCCGCGCCTCGGTCACGGCGAGGTGGGCGCGATCCAGCTCGCCACCGATTACGGATGCCTCGATCCGGGTGCCGGGGCGGAGCAGCTCGCGGACCTGATCGACGTAGCGGTCGAGGCCCACGACCAGCTCGCAGCGGGCGAGCACGGCACGGGCCAGCGGCGGCACCAGCCTGGGGTCGCCCGGGCCGATGCCGACCAGGTAGAGGCGCCCGCGCGGCCGGGCGCGCACGATCGCCACGGTGGCGTGGGCGCTCTTGCGCTTGGGCGCGACCAGCTCGGCCGTCCCGGCCGCCCCGCCCGGCCAGGCCGTCCCGGCTGTCCCGACCGGCCAGGCCGGCCAGGCCGCCTCGGCGAGAGCTGCCGCCTCGGCGACGCTGGCGGTGCCGACCGCGCGGGCCACCGCTGCCGAGGGGTTCGGGACCGGCACGCGGGCCAGCCGCTCGGCCGGGTGGAAGCTGAGCGGCCAGCCGCGCTCGCGGGCGGCCTGGACCAGCCCGGGCTCCTCACGCTTGGCGTCGACGCTGGCCAGGCCGGCCACGGACGCGCCAGCGACCGCGGCGTCCTGGAGGGCCTGGTCGACCAGCTCGAGGATCTCGGCGGCGGGCGCCCCACCGCTGCAGCCGACCCCGACCACCAGCGACGGCGGCCGGTACACCACCGCCGGCCGCGGCGGGTCCACCAGACGGTCGGTGATCAGCAGGCAGGGGGCGCGGGCCCGGTCCGCGCCGACCACGGCCGCTGGCATCGGCGGGAGCGGCCAGCGCTGGTCGGCCACGAGTGTGACCGGCTCACCGGCGGCGACAGCCGCCCCGACCGCGGCGACGTCCGAGCCGCTCTCGATGCGGAACCCGAGGTCGGCACCGAGCTCGTCCAGGGCTGGGTGGCCGAGAGCGTCGCTCGCGGTGGTGACCACCGGGGTGGCGCCGAGCGTCCCGGCGACGCGGGCGGCGAGGCGGTTGCCTCCGCCGGCGTGCCCACCGGCGAGCGCCACCGCGAAACGCCCGGCATCGTCCACGCACACGAGCCCTGGATCGCGGTCCTTGCGCTCGAGCAGCGGAGCGGCGAGGCGCACGGCGATGCCGGCCGCCATGAAGGCGACGATCCCGCTGCACTCCGTCCAGGCGGCGCGCAGCGCGGGCTGGGGGCGTCCGGGGTAGGCGCGCGCGTCCGGCCAGGCTCGCTCGAGATGCGCGGCGAGGGTCCCGCCGGCCCGGGTCGCCCAGACCAGCCCGATCATGGCCGGACCCCCGTGACCAGGAACACCGGATTGACGGTCAGCGTCTCCTCGAGGCAATCCGCGGTCTCGAACCGGCTGGCCTGAACCTGGACGGTGTCGACCTCCAGGCCGGTGGCGGCGAGCGCCCGGGCAGCCCCGAGGACTCGCTCCGCGCGCGCCAGCCTGGCGCTGCCGGTCAGGGCGACCACCACCGCGCGGTGCACCTTGGCGCCGACCACCTGGAGGATCGCGGCCAGCGCCCCACCGCCACCGCCGACGAACGCGGCGTCCGGCTCCGGCAGGCCGGCGAGCGCGGCGGGGGCCTCGCCCTCGACCACGCGCATGGTCACGCCGTGCCGGGCGGCGTTGCGGGTGACCAGCGCGCATGCCGCCGGGTCGCGGTCCACCGCCACCACGGCGGCGCCGAGGCGCGCGCACTCCACCCCGACCGACCCGCTGCCCGCGCCGACGTCCCACAGCAGGTCGCCAATGCCGGGCCCGAGCCTGGCCAGCGCCACCGCGCGCACCTCCGACTTGGTGATCATGCCGGCGCGGTGCTCGAACGCCGCTTCCGGCAGGGACCAGCGGGTCGGCGCGCGTCGCGCGGGCCAGACCGCGGCCTTGGCCCGCGCGACGGTGGCGGTCTCGTCGAGGACCAGCACCACGTTGGGATCGGCCCAGCGCCCAGCGGCGACACCGGCGGGGTCGTCCTCGATCACGCGCTCGCCGGGCTCACCGAGCCGCTCCGCCACGAGCAGCCGCCGGTCGAGGCCGTGCAGCTCGGCGGCCAGCTCGGCGGGGCCGAAGCCGGGCTGGGTCAGCACCGCGACCTTGGGATGGGCGAGGCAGACGTTCACCGCGGGCCGCGGGTCACGGCCGTGCGCGCTCACCACCACGGCGTCGTCCCAGGGCAGCCCGGCAGCGGCGAAGGCGGCGGCGACCGCCGAGATCCCCGGGAGGACCTCGACCCGGCGGCGGCCGAAGCGCGCGGCGAGCGCCCGCACGATGCCGAAGAACCCCGGGTCGCCAGAGGCGAGCACCGCCACCGGCACGGTGCTGGCCGCGATGGCGTCCAGGGCCGGCTCGAGGTCGCCGCCCAGCTCGACGAGCCGCGGCGCATCGAGCGCGCCGGCCGCGGCGAGCTGGCGCCGCCCACCGACGACCAGTCCGGCGCCGGTGAGGCGGCCCCTCGCCAGCTCGCTGAGCGGCGACGGGCCGACGCCGATGACGGTGATCAGGGGCCGCGCCGGTGCCATCAGCGACCGCCGCCTTCGAGGCGACCACGGGAAGCGCCGCGGGGGGCACCGCGGGGGGCACCGCGGGGGGCACCGCGGGGGGCACCGCCCGCCAGGGCCCGGCCGACCGGGGCGAGCGACTCGAAATCGACCATGACCACTTCGATGGCCACCCGGTCACCGGCGAACCGAGCCAGGTTCGCGGCCACCTGGGCGCACAGCAGGTCGCAGGGCTGGGTCAGGCCGGCCGCGCTCCACAGCTCATAGGCGTGCCGGGCGGTGTTGGCCCGGCCGACCGCCGCGACCAGCTCCGGCTCGCCACCCGCCTCGGCGGTCAGGCACGCCAGGAGATCGGGATCCACACGCGAGCGGGTCCAATGGGTCATCATCACGCCCGCGCCGAGCTTGGCGAGCTTGCCCGCCATGCCCACGAAGGCGCAGCGGGCCAGCCCGCGTGCGGCGGCCCGCCTGAGCGCATGGCCGGTGAAATCGCCGACCTCCACGAAGCAGACCTCGTCGAGATGCGGGTACAGGCGCATGGCCGCCTGCTCGGTGCGCCCCCCGGTCGACAGCACCACGGTGTCCAGGCCGAGCGCGGCGATGACGTCGATGGCCTGCTCGACGCTTGCACGCCAGGCGGCGGTCGAGAACGGCCGCACGATCCCGGTGGTGCCGAGGATCGAGATGCCACCCACGATGCCCAGCCGCGGGTTGGTGGTCTTGCGGGCCATCCGCTCACCGTCCGGGACGCTGATCACCACCCGCACGCCGTGCGAGGAGAGATCGATCACCTCGCCGACCGCGGCCGCGATCTGGTGGCGCGGCACGGGGTTGATGGCGGGTCCGCCGACCTCCAGGCCGAGCCCCGGGCGCGTCACCGTGCCGACGCCCTCGCCGCCCTCCAGTTGCACGCCGGGCTCCGCCCGCGGATCGACCCGCGCGGTCAGGTGGGCGCCGTGGGTCACGTCCGGGTCGTCGCCGGCGTCCTTGACCACCACCGCCTCCGCCCAGCCCTCCCCCAGCTCACAGCGGGCGACCGGGAAGCCGACCCGGCGGCCGGTGCGGGGCAGTCCGATCTCGACCCGCTGCTGCGGCTCGCCGCTGAGCAGCGCGGCGGCGGCCGCCTTCGCCGCGGCGGCCGAACAGGTCCCGGTGGTCCAGCCGGGACGGAGGCTGCGCGCGGCCGTCCTGGCCGTGCGTGGCAGGTCCGGCTCGCGCAGCTCCGGGGTGCTCGCGCCCGGGGCCCTCGCCGCCGCGGCGGAGGACTCCGCCGGCGGCGGCGGCTCATGCCGGCGCATCGGTCGCCTCCCCGCGGCGGAAGCTGTGGCTGAACCCGGGGTGGTAGAGGTTGGAGCGGCCGCCGTCGCCGGCCAGCGCCGGTCCGACCAGCACCAGCGCCTGCTTGCTGATGTGGGCCTCCCGGACGCGACTGGCCAGCTCGGCGAGCCCGCAGCGGACGATCACCTCGTCCGGCCAGCTCGCGCGGTAGACCACTGCGCAGGGCGTGTCCGGCGGGTAGCCTCCGGCCTCCAGCTCGGCCTGCAGAGCGCGCGGCCGTGAGCACGACAGGAAGACCGCCATGGTGCTGCCGGAGCGGGCCAGCTCGCGCAGGCGCTCGCGCGGCGGCATCGAGCTCGAGGTGCGGGTCGCGAGCCGGGTGAGCACCACTGACTGTGCCACCCCCGGTATGGTCAGCTCTCGGCCCACCGCGGCCGCCGCCGCGGCCAGTGACGAGACTCCGGGCACGATCTCCCAGGGGAGCCCGCGGCGCTCGCACTCGGCGATCTGCTCCTGGACGGCCCCGTACAGGGTGGGATCGCCCGAGTGCACCCGCGCCACCACCAGCCGCTCGGCCACGGCCCGGCCGTAGACGGCGGTCACCTGCTCGAGGGTGAGCCGCGAGGAGTCGAGCAGCTCGGCCGCGGGCCGGGCGTGGACGAGCAGCTCCGGGCTGACCAGGCTGCCCGCCCAGACCACCACGTCCGCCGCGGCGATGGCTGCCGCCCCGCGGAAGGTCAACAGATCGGCCGCACCAGGGCCCGCGCCCACGAACCACACCTTCGGCCGCTGCGCGTCGAGCGACGGAGTCGCCGGCCCGGCGGGTGGCCTCGCCGGGGCGGTCACAGCTTCGACCCCCTGGCCGGGCGCGCGGGCAGCGCGATCACGGTTGAGAGGTACGGCCCCGCCGCCTGGCCGAGCTCGGTGGCGGGGCGGACGATCTCGCCGGGGAGACCGAGGCGCGCCCCGTACACGGCGCGCTCGAGGCGGCCCGCCTGCCGCAGCGTGTCCACGATCTCCGGCAGATGGCGCCCGCCCTTGTAGCAGACGACCGTGTCGAAGCTGGCCAGTGCCCCGGCGAGCCGTCGCGCGCCGGTCGCGAGCGGCAGCAGCGCCAAGCCCTCGCCACCCTCGACCAGCACCGTTCCGCTGCGCGCGGCGAGATCCTGCATCGCCGTCACCCCCGGGACGGTCTCGACCAGCACGTCGCTGACCAGCGCCCGAACGGTGGCCGCGAGGTAGGCGAAGGTCGAGTAGACGCCGGGGTCGCCCAGCGTCGCGAAGGCCGCCACCCGACCGGCGGCCACCACCGCCGCCACCGCCGCGCCCGCACGGTCCCAGCTCTCCTCGCGTGCGGCGGCGTCGCCCGCCAGCGCAAAGGTGAGCCGCTGAACGCGGGCCGCCGGGACGTAGGCGAGCGTCACCGCCTCGGCGCGGCCCATCTCACCGGTGTCGCCGACCGGCACGAAGACCACGTCGGCCTGCTCGAAGGCGCGGACCCCCTTCACGGTGACCAGCTCCGGGTCACCTGGGCCGACGCCCACGCCAATCAGCCGACCGGTCAAGGGGCCACCCCCGCGGCGGCCATCAGGCGGCTGGGCACCTCGGGGAAGGCGGCCCAGTGGGTGTGCAGGAAGCTCGCGTGCACCCCGCCGGCCACGAACCCCTCAGGGCGCGCCGGACGTTCGCGCCCGGTGGTGCCCGCCGGCGACTCGGGCGTCCCGAGGGCAACCGGATCACTGAGCAGCCAGGCGGGCTGGTCACCGACGCCCGGCTCGAGCCGGGCGTAGTGGAACTCGTGGCCACGGACGGTGCCTCCCAGCCCGGCCAGAGGTGAGGCCGAGACGGCGCTCGCCTCCCGGTAGCCCAGGGTGAGCCGGCCCGTCATGCGCCCGTCAGCCTCGAGCACGCCGCACATGGGCAGGCCGTCGAGGCTGCGGGCCAGGTAGAGCAGGCCACCGCACTCCGCGACCACGGGACGCCCACCGGTGGCGAAGCGCCGCACCGCCGCCCGCAACGGCTCGTTGGCGGAGAGCGCCGCGGCATAGGTCTCGGGGAAGCCGCCGCCGAGGTACAGGGCTTCGGTTCCGTCGGGCAGCCGCTCGTCAGCGGTCGGGTCGAGCGCGACCAGCTCCGCTCCGTTCGCCTCCAGCATTTCGAGGTTCTCCTGGTAGACGAAGGTGAACGCCGGTCCGGAGGCGACCGCGACCCGCGCCCTGGAGGGGCCGGGCCGCCCGCGCGGATTCCACGCCGAGGCATGCAGGACCGGCGCGCTGGCCGCGGCGGCGGCGATCGCATCCAGGTCGCAGGCGGCGGCGACCGCCGTGGCCAGCGCCGCGACCGTGCGCCCGGCCTCGGCGCGCCGCTCGGCCGCGGGCACCAGCCCCAGGTGGCGTTCGGGCGTCGCCATGTCGTCGCGCCGGCGCAGGACACCGAGCACCGGCACGCCCAGCGGGTCGAGCGCCTCGCGGAGCAACTCCTCGTGCCGCTCGGAGGCGACCCGGTTGAGCACCAGCCCGGCGATCCCCACCTCGGGGTCGAAGCTGGCGAAGCCGTGCACCAGCGCGGCGACCGAGCGCGCCATGGCCGAGCAGTCCAGCACCAGCAGCACCGGCGCGCGCAGCAGCTTCGCCACCTGAGCGGTCGACGCCAGCTCGCCGCCGCCTCTGGCTCCGTCGAACAGCCCCATGACGCCCTCGACGACGGCCAGATCCGCGCCCGCCGCCCCGTGCACGAACAGCGGCGCGATCAGCTCCGGGCCGGACATGAAGGCGTCCAGGTTGCGGCCCGGACGGCCGCTGGCCAAGGCGTGGTATGAGGGGTCGATGAAGTCCGGCCCGACCTTGAACCCGGCCACGGCACGACCGCGGGCGGCGAAGGCTCCCAGCAGGCCGGTGGCCACGGTGGTCTTGCCCACGCCCGAGTGGGTGCCTGCCACCACCACCCGGGCGCTCACCACTCGATCCCCTGTTGCCCGCGGATGCCCTGGTCGAAGGGGTGCTTGAGCTTGCGCATCTCGGTGGCCAGGTCGGCGATGTCCAGCAGCTCGGCGGGAGCGTTGCGGCCGGTGACCACGACGTGCTGGAAGCCGGGCCGCTTGCGCAGCACCTCGACCACCTCGGCGGTGTCGACCCAGCCGAACGACATCGGATAGGTGAACTCGTCGAGGATCAGCAGCTCATAGGTCTCGTCGGCGATGCGACGCTTGACCTCCTCCCAACCCTCACGGGCCAGGTCGGCGGACTGCTCCAGGTCGCGCGAGACCCAGGTCCAGCCATCGCCCATGCTCTCCCAGGCGATCCCACCGAGCGCCTCCGCCGCCTTGCGCTCGCCGATGCGCCACTTGCCGGACTTGACGAACTGGTACACGCCCACGCGGTAGCCGCGCGCCCAGCCACGCAGCATGATCCCGAACCCGGCGGTGGACTTCCCCTTGCCGTGGCCGGTGTTGACGACCAGCAACGGGTGGTCCCGCCTGGCCCGCGGCGCCCGCTCCCGCGGCGCCTCGGCCTCGTGACCCGAGGCGCTCATGCGACATCCCTCGCGTGCCGCCGCGGCCCGGCTGACCGCTCCCCGCCGGCGCCACGGCCGCCCGCGGCGGCGGGAACGCCGGCGAGCGCGCGCACCACGCCGGCGAGCGGCTGCGCGGCAAGGGCCTCCAGCCGCATGCAGGGGGCGGCGAGGGCGCGGGCAAGCTCGGCGGCGAGGCCGAGCCGGACCGCTCCGTCCTCGGTGTCGATCACCACCGCGCCGATCCCACGGGCGCTGAGCGCCCGCGCCTCGGCCAGCGCCACCGCGACGGGGTCGGCCCCGGCGGGAGCCAGTCCCATGGGCGAACCGCCAGCCTGTCCGCGGGCGCGGCCGCCGATGGCGTTCGCGCGGCCGTCGGTCACCACCACCAGCAACGGGCGCCGGTTCGGGTCGCGGACCGCCTCGGTGGCCAGCAACTCGCGGGCACGCGCCAGCCCCGCCGCCAGCGGGGTGCGCCCCCCCGTCGGAAGCTCGGCGAGGCGCCGTCCGGCCAGCTCGACACTGGAGGTCGGCGGCAGTGGCACCTCGGCACCGGCACCCCTGAAGCTCACCAGCCCGACCCGGTCGCGCCGCTGGTAGGCGTCGAGCAGCAGTGACAGCACCGCGCCCTTGGTGGCTGCCATGCGCCGCCTGGCAGCCATCGAGCCGCTCGCGTCGACCACGAACAGGACCAGGTTCCCCTCACGGCCCTCGCGCACCTGCCAGCGCAGATCGCCGCTCCGGACGACGAGGGCCGCCGGGCCGGCGCCGGCCGCGCCGGCCGGTTGGGCGGCCCTGCCGCGGGCGTTCTGATGCGGCGCCGCGGCACGCAGGGTGGCGGCAGCGGCGATGGGGGCGGAGCCGCGGCGCTCGGGCCGGTCGCTCACCGGCTGGCCCGAGTCGGTCTCGGCCCGGCTCCGCCGGCCCCACGCCCCCGCGCCGACGCCGGCGAGCTGGAGCCAGATCGGAGCGAACACCTGGCCGGGAGCGGCCACCTGCTCATGCCCGCCGATCCGGGAAGGACCCGGCCGGTCCCCGGCATCCCGCGGGCCGTCGGCGCCCGGCGCCCCGAGGCCGGCGGGCATGGTCGAGTCCCCCGAAGCGCTCGGCCCGCCGGGCCCTCCCCGGCCAGGGGGTGAGGCGGCGCCAGCCCCGGCACCGGCCGGCTGGGGCACGCTGCCCTCGCCGCGCGCCGGGTCGCCTGCCCCGTCAGCGTCCTGGAGTGCCCCCGGTCCGCCGTCCGGGGAACCTGGCGGCGGCCCGCCGCCAGGCGGCCCACCGCGTGGCGGCTCCGGCTCGCTGCCGAGGATCCGGTCCAGCTCCTCCTCATCCAGGCCCGGCGCGTCCATCGGCCCGCGGCGGCGCCGGTGCGGCAGGGCCAGCAGCGCGGCCCGGCGCACGTCGGCCGGCTCCACCGTGCCGCGGCCCGCCCAGGCGGCGAGCGCCACCGCCGTCTTGGCGGTGACGATGTCGCCCCGCAGCCCGTCCACGGCGAAGGCGGCGCATACCGCCGCGACCCGCTCGAGCAGCTCGTCGGGCAGCCGGATGCCCGGCAGGCGGCGGCGCGCCTCGCCGATGCGCCGGGTGAGCCCGGCGTCGGGTGCCGCCCACGCGGACGCGAAGCCGCCGGGATCGGCCTCGTAGGCGAGGCGGCGGCGGATCACCTCGACCCGCTCGCACGGTTCGGCGTTGCCGCGCACCTCGACGGTGAGGCCGAAGCGGTCGAGGAGCTGCGGCCGCAGCTCGCCCTCCTCCGGGTTCATGGTGCCGACCAGCAGGAACCGCGCGGGATGGCGCACGCTCACGCCCTCGCGCTCGACGTAGTTCACGCCAAGGGCGGCCGCGTCCAGCAGCAGGTCGACCAGGTGGTCGCCGAGCAGGTTGACCTCGTCCACGTAGAGAAGGCCGCGGTGCGCCGCGGCCAGCAGGCCGGGCTCGAACCCGCGCCGGCCCTGGGTGAGGGCGCGTTCCAGGTCGAGGGAGCCGGCGACCCGGTCGCTGCTCGCCCCCACCGGCAGCTCGACCAGCGGCACCGGCCGGCGCCGCCGCGGCGCGCCTCCCGGATGGGGGCCGGCCGGGCAGTCCTGCTCGGGCATGACCGGGTCGCAGTTGAAGGCACAGCCGTCGATCACCTGGACCTCGGGCAGCACTCGGGCCAGGCCACGCACGGCCGTGGACTTGGCAGTGCCCTTCTCGCCACGCACCAGCACCCCGCCGATGGCTGGCGAGACCGCGTTGAGCAGCAGCGCGAGCGCCAGGTCCTCCTGCCCGACCAGGGCGGAGAAGGGGTAGGGAGCCAGGCTCACGGCGCGCTCCCCGTCAGCTGGGCGGCACTTCGGTCATTCACGTTGCGGGCTCCTCGTCTCTCATTCCTCGCCGGCCTGTCGTTCCTCGAGCTCACCCTCCAGCTCGAGGTACACGGAGCGTAACCGCTCGAACACACGTTCGCTCGGCGCTGTCCACAACCCCCGGTCGGCCGCCTCGAGCAGCCGCTCGGCGATCGCGCGCAGCGCCCAGGGGTTGGAGCGCCGCATGAACGCCGCGGTGGCCTCGTCGAGCACGTAGCGCTCGGTGACCGCCTGGTACATCCAGTCCTCGACCACCCCGGTCGTGGCGTCGTAGCCGAACAGGTAGTCGACCGTGGCGGCCAGCTCGAAGGCCCCCTTGTAGCCGTGACGCGCCATCGACGCGATCCAGCGGGGGTTGACCACCCGGGCGCGGACCACTCTGCGGACCTCCTCGGCCAGCCCGCGGGTCCGCACCCGCTCCGGGTCCGCCGAGTCGCCGAGGTAGGCGCGCGGCTCGCTGCCGCTCGCCGCCCGCACCGCCGCGACCATCCCGCCGTGGTACTGGAAGTAATCGTCGGAGTCGAGCAGGTCGTGCTCGTAGGTGTCGACGTTCTTCACCACCGCCCGGACGCGGGCGAGGTTGGCGCGCATCGCGGCCACGGCCTCCACCCCGTCCAGGCCACGGCCGTAGGCGTAGCCGCCCCACACCTCATAGACCTCGACCAGGTCCGCCTCGCCGCGCCAGTTGCGCGCGTCGATCAGCGGCAGCAGGCCCGCGCCGTAGGCGCCGGGCTTGGAGCCGAAGACGCGGGTGGTGGCGCGGCGCGGGTCGGCACCGGCGGCGCGCTCGCCACGGGCATGCTTGGCGACGAAGTTCAGCTCGTCGGGCTCGTCCATGCCCGCGACCATCGTGACCGCGTCGTCCAGCAGGGCCACCAGGTTGGGGAAGGCGTCGCGGAAGAAACCGCTGATGCGCACGGTCACGTCGATCCGCGGCCGGCCCAGCTCGTCGAGGGAGACGGGCTCGATGCCGGTCACCCGGCGCGACTCCGGGTTCCAGACCGGGCGCACCCCGAGCAGCGCGAGGATCTCGCCGATGTCGTCTCCTCCGGTGCGCATCGCCGAGGTGCCCCACACCACGATCCCGACGGTCTCGGGATAGGCGCCCTCCTCGTCCAGGTAGCGGCGCAGCAGGTCGTCGGCGAGCCGCTGGCCGGTCGCGTGGGAGAGCTCGGAGGGGAGCGCCTTGGGATCGACCGAGTAGAAGTTGCGCCCGGTCGGCAGCACGTTGACCAGGCCGCGAGTGGGCGAGCCGGATGGTCCCGCCGGCACGAAGCGACCCTCCAGCGCCCGCAGCACGCTGGTGATCTCGTCGCCGGTGCGGGCCAGCCGCGGCACGACCTCGCGCGCGGCGAACTCCAGCGCCCGCGTCACGCCGGCGTCCTGGAGGCCGAGCACGCCGGCGACGACCGCGGGGACGGCGCCCACCTCCCAGGCCTTGCCGTCCATGGCCGCCAGCAGCGCCGCGGCGGCCTCCTCGAGCCGGTCGATGCTGGTCCCCGGCCCGGGAAAGCGCTCGAGCAGGTCGTCGAGGCCGGGCCTCTGGCCCGCGGCCCCCGCCCGGCCGGGTGCCTCCAGCAAGGCCGCCTCGTCCAGGTTGAAGGCGGCCGCGACCGCGCGGCGCAGACCCGGGACCTCACGCCCGCTGCCGAGCCGCAGGATCGCCGCCAGCAGGCCGAGCCGCTGCTCGCCGAGCGGCTCGATGCCCAGCACGTGCAGGCCGTCGCGGATGCGCGCGTCCTTGATCTCGCAGAGGTAGCCGTCCAGGTGCAGCACGAACTGGTCGAAGTCGCTCGGCGCGCCCTCCACGCCGAGGTCGTGGTGCAGCTCGGCGGCGCGCACCAGCTCCCAGATGCGCGCCCGGATCCGCGGCAGCTTGGCCGGGTCGAGCGCCTGGGCCGCGGCGTGCTCGTCCAGGAGCTGCTCGAGGCGGGCGAGCTCGTCGTAGGTCTCCGCGCGCTGCATCGGCGGGATCAGGTGGTCGACGATCACCGCGTGGGCGCGCCGCTTGGCCTGGGTGCCCTCGCCCGGGTCGTTGACGATGAACGGGTAGACCAGCGGCAGGGCGCCGAGCACCGCGTCGGGCGCGCACGCCGGCGACAGCGCCAGGCTCTTGCCGGGCAGCCACTCCAGCGTCCCGTGCTTGCCCAGGTGGATGACGGCGTCGGCGCCGAAGACCCGGTCGAGCCACCAGTAGGCGGCGAGGTAGTGGTGCGACGGCGGCAGGTCGGGGTCGTGGTAGATGGCGATGGGGTTCTCGCCGAAGCCGCGCGGCGGCTGGATCGCCAGGAAGAGGTTGCCGAGGCGCAGGCCGGCGAGCACGATCGCGTCCCCGTCGACGTACAGGTCGCCGGGCGGCTGGCCCCAGTGGCGCACCACCCCCTCGCGCAGGCTCTCGGGCAGCGTCCGGAACCAGGTGGCGTAGGCGGCGGCGTCCACCCGGGCGGCGGCGCCGCCGAGCTGCTCCGAGGTCAGGAACTCGCTGTCGTGCCCGCCGGCGGCGATCAGCGCGTGGACGAGCCGGTCGCCCGGCAGGTCCGGGTCCCCGGCGGCCCCGGCCTCACCCCCGGCGGCCCCGGCCTCGCCACCGGTCAGGGCCTCGCCGCCACCGAGCCCCGGCACCTCGCCGACCTGGTAGCCGGCCTCGCGCATGGCGCCAAGCAGGCGCACGGCGCTGGCCGGGGTGTCGAGGCCCACGGCGTTGCCGACGCGCGCCTGCTTGGTCGGGTAGTTCGACAGGACGATCGCCACGCGCTTGTCCTGGTTGGGCACGTGGCGCAGCCTGGCCAGCCTGGTGGCGATCGCGGCCAGCCGGGCCGCCCGCTCCGGGTCGGCCCGGTAGACCATGATCTCGCTGGAGGAGCCGCCCGCCGCCGCGCCCGCCGCCTCCTTGAACGAGAACGGGACGCCGATGATGCGGCCGTCGAACTCGGGGATGGCGACCTGCATGGCGGCATCAAGTGGCGAGAGCCCGCCGCCGGCGGCGATCCACCCAGCGCGCGTCGAGGTCGCGCAGATGCCCTGCACGATCGGGACGTCGAGCGCCTCCAGCGCGGGCACCCGCCAGTCGAGCCAGTCCTCGGGGCGGTCGCTGCCGGCGCCGGCCAGCGCGTCCGCCGCGCCCGAGCCGCCCGAGGCGAGCACGGTGACGATCAGCGCGTCCACGCCGTACCCGGCGAGCAGGTCGCAGGCGGGGATGCGACCGCCGGCACCAGCCCGCAGCGAGTAGCAGAACACCGGCAGCGCGTTCGCCCCGGTGGCCTCGAGCGCCTCGACCAGCGTGTCGACGAAGGCGGTGTTCCCGCTCATCCAGTGCGCGCGGTAGAAGACCACCCCGACCGTCGGGCGCTCCGGGCGCCGGCGCTCCGCGAGCTCCGGCCGGTACAGCCCGGTCTCGGGCAGGGCGGCCGGGGGCTCGAAGCCGAAGCCGGTGTACAGCAGCGTGTCGGCCACAAAGCGCAGCAGGCTGCCCAGGTTGGCCACGCCGCCGTGGCGCAGGTACTCCAACGCCTCGGCCACCACCCCCGCCGGCGCCGTCGAGGCCGCCGCCAGCTCCGCGTCCGGCTCCGCCTCGCCACCGAAGGCGAGCAGCGGCACGCCGGCCGACCTGCAACGCTCGGCCAGCAGGTCGAAGCCGCCCTGCCAGGCCCGGCGACCGCCGAGCAGGCGCACGAGCACCACCCGGGCGGCCCCGGGGCTCGCCGCGCCGTCCTCGAGGCGGGTCGGGTTGGCGGCACGCACCTCCGGGAAGCCGTCGGGCAGCGCGGCCACCGCGGTGGAGACGGCGAGCACCTCGGTGTCGGCGGTGCTGAGGAAGAGGATCATCGCGGCGGGCCCCCTGGCGCGACGAAGCTGAGGCCCGGCGGCGCGCCCATCTCGATCAGGCGCCGCAGCACGGCCGTGTCGGCGTGCTCGGCGATCAGGTCGCCGAGCAGGTCCAGCCGCTCGTCGCGCAGCGCCGCGAAGGGACGGTCGCCCGGCACCCAGTCCAGCCCGCGCCGCTCGGCCACCCAGCCGAGGAAGGCACGGCGGAAGGCGTCGCCCTCGAACACGCCGTGCCAGGTGAAGCCCAGCACCGCCCCGCTGCGGCAGCCCTCCTCGCCCTCCGGGGCGGAGGGGGCCGGGCCGGAGGGGCCCGGGGAGCTCCGAGCGGTTGCCCCGTTGGACCGCGCCAGGAGCGGCTCGCCGCCGAAGCGGCGCACGCGCCCGTGGTGGATCTCGTAGCCGGCCACCGGCGCGCCACCGAAGCCGGGAGCGTGGCCGCTCGGGTTGCCCAGCACCTTGCCGGGCGCGAACACGGTCTCGACCGGCAGCAGGCCGAGGCCCTCCACCTCGCCGGCGCCGCTCTCGACCGGGTCGACCACACGCTTGCCGAGCATCTGGTAGCCGCCGCAGATCCCGAGGGTGGGCTGCCGTCTGGCCGCGCGCGTGGCGAGCGCCCGGTCCAGGCCACGCTCGCGCAGCCAGGCGAGGTCCGCCACGGTCGCCTTGGTGCCGGGCAGGACGGCCAGGTCGGCGGCGAGCAGGTCGGCGGGCGACTGCGTGAAGCGCACCACCACGCCAGGCTCGGCCGCGAGCGCGTCGAAGTCGGTGAAGTTCGAGATCCAGCGCAGCCGCACCACCGCCACGGTGAGCGGGTCGCGCCCGAGCGGGGGCAGCACGCCCTCGCGCGGCGCCTCCAGCGCCAGCGAGTCCTCCACGTCCAGCCAGAGCCCGCGCAGCCACGGCAGCACGCCGAGCACAGGCCGGCCGGTGAGGCCGGCGAGCTGCTCCAGACCCGGCTCGAGCACGGCGGGGTCGCCGCGGAACTTGTTGATCAGGAAGCCGGCGACCAGCGCCTGGTCCTCGGCCTCGAGCAGCGCGAGCGTGCCGAACAGGCTCGCGAACACCCCACCGCGGTCGATATCGCCGACCAGCACCACCGGCAGGCCGGCGGCCCGCGCCAGCCCCATGTTCACCAGGTCGCCGTCGCGCAGGTTGATCTCGGCGGGGCTGCCGGCGCCCTCGCACACGACCACGTCGAAGCGCCGCCGGAGGCTGTCCAGCGAGTCGAGCACCAGCTCGCGCAGCGACAGCCTGAGCTGCCGGTAGGAGCGCGCGTCCACGTCGGTGAGCGGGGTGCCGAGCACGACCACCTGGCTGTGGCGCTCGCCGCTGGGCTTGAGCAGGATCGGGTTCATGGCGGCCTCCGGCGGGACGCCCGCCGCGGCGGCCTGCGCCACCTGGGCACGGCCGATCTCCGCCCCGTCCGGCGTCACCGCCGAGTTCAGCGCCATGTTCTGCGCCTTGAAGGGCGCCACCCGGACGCCGCTGCGCGCGAGCCACCGGCAGATCCCCGCCACCACCACGCTCTTGCCGGCGTCCGAGGCGGTCCCGGCCACGAGCAGGCCACCCGCCCGGCTCACCGGCGGACCCTCCGCACCGCTCCGCGCCCGGCCAGTGCCCAGGCGGTGGTCGCCGCGAGGGCGGCCGCGGCGGCCCCGACCAGGTCGGCGAGCCGCACCGCGCGGGCGACGTCGTCCGGGGCGGGCAGCGGGCCGCCGCCGAGCCATGGCCGCCGCTCCACCCGCTCGCCGTAGTGGTTGGTGCCGCCGAGCCGCACGCCGAGCGCGCCGGCGAAGGCGGCCTCCAGCCGGCCCGCGTTGGGGCTCGGGTGCGCGGCGCCGTCCCGGCGCAGGGCGGCCCAGGCTCGCGCCCGGTCTCCCCCGGCCAGCGGGGCCAGCAGGCAGGCGAGCCCGGCCGCGAGCCGGGCCGCGGGCCAGCCGAGCAGGTCGTCGAGCCGGGCGGCGGCCCAGCCGAAGCGGCGGTGGCGCTGGCTGCGGTGCCCGACCATGGCGTCGAGGGTGTTGGCGGCGCGGTAGGCGGCCACGCCGGACGGGCCCGCCAGCGCACCCCACAGCAGCGGCCCGACCACCGCGTCGGCGGTGTTCTCGGCCACCGACTCGACCGCCGCGCGGCACAGCTCTGGCCCGTCGAGGTTGCTCGCGTCCCGTCCGACCAGCGCGGGCGCGAGCCGCCGCGCCGCCTCGAGGTCACCCGCCCGCACCGCGGCGGCCAGCTCGAGCGCGACCCGCCCCAGCGAGCGCCCGCCGAGCGCGGTCCACGTGACCGTGCCGACCAGCAGCGCGCGCACTGCCGGGTGGGCGCGCACCCGCGCGTCGACCAGGCCGGCGCCGGTCGCGGCCACGCCGACCAGCCCGAGCGCGTAGCCGGCGCCGGCCAGGCGAGAGGGTCTCCAGACGCGCCGCTCCAGCGCGGCGGCCAGCCTGCCGAAGCCGGCCACCGGATGGCCGCGTCGCGGGTCGCCCACCACCCGGTCCAGCGCCGCACCCGCGAGCAGGCCGAGCGCCAGGGCGCTTCGCGCAGGTCGCCGTGAGCGGGCGCTTCGCATCCGCCTACCGTCCAGCTACCGCGGCCCGCCGGCTGCTCTCCGCCCACAGCGAGAGCCAGCCGAAGCTCACCCCGAGCGACAGCCACAACAGGGCCTGCCCGGCGGCGGACGCCTTGCGAGCGTCCCAGAGCACCGCGGCGGGAACATTCGTCTCGAGCCGCACGTCGGGCAGCAGCGCGTAGGCGCCCAGGATCACGACCAGGTAGGCCGCGCCCACGACGAGCTGGCGCGCGGCGCGCGGCACGCCCCGGTCGGCCAGACGGCGGCTCAGCAGCCAGGCGCCGACCCAGGCAGCCAGCGAGATCGCGACCATCGCCAGGTACAGGCGGGTGCGTTCGGGGCCGGTGGCGGGGTCGCCGACGCCCGGCGGGTTGGAGGGGTATTTCAGGAACGGCACCAGCCACGCTGACGCAAACGCCGCCGTCGCGAGCCTGAGCGAGCGGTCCCACGACGACCCGGCGGCGAGCCGCGGCTCCAGCAGCGCGTACAGGAAGCCGAACACCCCGCCCATGGCGGTGCCGTACAGCATGACGGCGGCCACCAGCCCGAGCCGCTGGGTCCCGCGGGAGAACACCTCGACCGCGTGCCCGGCCGGAGCGGCGCTCTCGTAGCGGAGTGCCTGCTGGATGACCGGCTCACCGGCAATCAGGTAGAAGACGCCCGCGACCAGGCCGGCCAGCAGGCCGGCGACAAGGCCGCGGCGCAGCAACGAGGCCACGACTGCACCCCTCGAGGTTGATGGACGCGGTGGGCGCCGCTAGTGACAGGGGAAGCCGAGCAGGTGCCGGCCGTCGTGGAAGAACTCGTGCAGGTAGTTGTTGACCGTGGAGAGCTTGCCGAAAAGCGGCTCCAGCAGCAGCCCCTGGTCGTAGCCGACCGCGTAGACCACGGCGAGCAGCACGCCCACGGCGATCCAGCCCCACACGGGCACGCGGACGGGCGCCCGGCTCGACGATGAGGTGGTGGTGATGTCGGCCACCTGGCTCAACCCCCTCGGGGTCCTGCGCCCCGGTCGGACGGTGGCGACGACCAGTATCCTGGCTCCCGGATCAGCGCTTGCCTCGGCCTTCCCACCCATCGAGGGCAGTGGCCCGAGCGAGGCTCGCTTCCCGGTCACAGTGGCGCGACCGCGCCGGACTCTCACCGGCTTCCTGGCTCCACGTCGCCGCGGCATCTGATGATCGGAGGCCCTCTGCCCCCGCAGGCACCGCTCCAGCAACCTACGGCGCGGCCGCCACCGCTGTCAACGCGGCATCCCCGGCGGAGCCAACTTATCTCACGCGTCCGCTGCTTCATGAAGCGCCCAGGCGGGCGGCGAGAGCGGTGTGGCGGCGGCCGGCGCCCGGGGTGCGGACCGCCTTGGCCAGGGCGCGGCGCGAGCCGACCAGCACCACGATGCGCCGGGCCCGGGTGATCGCGGTGTAGAGCAGGTTGCGCTCCAGCATCATCCAGGCGCTCATGGTCAGCGGCACCACCACGCAGGGGTACTCGCTGCCCTGGGAGCGGTGCACGGTCACGGCATAGGCATGGGTCAGCTCGTCCAGCTCGTCGAAGCCGTAGACGACCTCCTCGTCCTCGTCCAGCAGCACCCGCAGATCCTGGTCCTCCAGCGAGATCGCGGTGACCATCCCGACCGAGCCGTTGAAGACCCCGGCGGTCCCCTTGCCGTAGTCGTTGCGGATCTGCATCACCTTGTCGCCGACGCGGAACACCCGCCCGCCCGAGCGCCGCTCCGCCACGCTGGCCTGCGACGGGGTCAGCACCCCCTGGAGGCGCTCGTTGAGCGTGCCGGCACCCGCCGGGCCACGGTGCATCGGGCACAGCACCTGCACGTCGCGACGCGGGTCCAGGCCGAAGCGTCGCGGCAGCCGGTTGGCGACGACGTCGACGGTCAGCTCGCCGGCCCGTTCCGGGTCGTCCTCCACGAACAGGAAGAAGTCCTCCAGCCCCTGGGTCAGCGGCGGCCGGCCGGCGTTGATGCGGTGCGCGTTGGCGACCACGCCGCTCTGCTGCGCCTGGCGGAACACGTGGGTCAGCCGCACCCGCGGGACCCGCTGGGCGGCGAGCAGGTCGCGCAGCACCTCGCCGGGGCCGACGCTGGGAAGCTGGTCGACGTCGCCGACCAGCAGCAGGTGGGCGCCGGGCGGGACCGCCTTGACCAGCTTGTTGGCCAGCAGCAGGTCCAGCATCGAGACCTCGTCGACCACCACAAGGTCGGCGTCCAGCGGGTTGTCGCGGTCAAAGGCCGCGTCGCCGCCCGGCCGTAGCTGCAGCAGCCGGTGCAGGGTCGCCGCCTGGAGCCCGGCCAGCTCCGCCAGCCGCTTGGCCGCCCGCCCGGTCGGGGCGGCCAGCACCACCTTGACCCGCTTGGCACGGGCCAGGGCCACCACCGCCCGCACGGTGAAGCTCTTGCCGCAGCCCGGCCCGCCGGTGAGCACCGCCACCCGCTCGGTGAGGGCGAGCCGCACGGCGGCCTCCTGTGCCGGGGCGAGCGTGGCGCCGGTCACCCGCTGCAGCCATTTGAGCGCCGCGTCCCAGTCCAGCCGCTGGAACGGGGCCAGGCGGTCGACCGGCGCCTCGAGCAGGCGCCGCAGCCCGCCGGCCAGCGCGACCTCCGCCCGGTGGAAGGGCACCAGCCAGATCGCCGCGCTGCCCTCCGGGCCCGGCTCGCGGACCACGCCATCCTCGGCCACCAGTTCCTCGAGGCAGCGCCGGACCAGCTCGGCCTCGACGCCGAGCAGCTCCCCAGCGCGCGCGACCAGGTCCTCCTGCGGCAGGTAGCAGTGCCCGCGCTCGCTGGCCTCCGAGAGCGTGAACTGCAGCCCGGCCTTCACGCGCTGCTGGCTGTCATGGGGGATCCCGACCGACCTCGCGATGGTGTCGGCGGTCTTGAAGCCGACCCCCCACACGTCGGCGGCCAGCTTGTACGGCTCCCGCCGGACCACGTCGATTGCCTGATCGCGGTAGGTCTTGTAGATCCGCACCGCCAGCGAGGTGGACACGCCAACGCCCTGCAGGAAGACCATCACCTCCTTGATGGCCTTCTGCTCCTCCCAGGCCGTGCCGATCATGGCGGTGCGCTTGCGGCCGAGGCCGGGCACCTCGATCAGACGCTGCGGCTCCTCCTCGATGACCCGCAGCGTGTCGGTGGCGAAGTGGTCGACGATCCGCTCGGCGAGCCTGGGCCCGATGCCCTTGATCAGACCAGAGCCCAGATAGCGCCGGATCCCCTGGACGGTGGCGGGCAAGATCGTGACGTAGCTGTGGACCTCGAACTGCCGGCCGTACTGGGGATGGCTGCGCCAGCGACCCCGCAGGCGCAGGCTCTCGCCCGGCTGCGCGCCGAGCAGTGGACCGATCACGGTCAACAGGTCGCTGGAGCGCGCGGTCGCCACCCTGGCAATCGTGTAGCCGGTCTCCTCGTTGGCGTAGGTGATCCGCTCGAGCACCGCCTCGAGCGTGGCCGGCGCCAGCGCAGCCGGCGCGCTCACCGCACCATCCACCACTCGAGCTCCCCACTCCGCCCGTTTGTCCGCAGCCGCAATTCTTCCTCACACCGGCCTGTGATGGCGACCGCAGTTGCCCGGGGTCGGCACGTGACCATGTGTACGCTGTGAGCGAGATGCGACCGACTAAGCTACGCGCCGTCGTCTGGGACATGGACGGGACCCTGATCGACTCCACGATGATCGTACCGGGCGCCTACGTCACCGCGGTCGCCCGCCTGGGCGGGCGGCGCACCAGCCGCGACGAGGTCATCGCCGCCTACCGCTTCGGCCCGCCCAGGCTGATGCTGACCGAGCTGCTCGGGCGCGCCTGCACCGCCGGCGACGTCGAGGAGTACCACGCCTGCCTGCGTGCGACCGCGGCGCAGGCGCCGCCCTACCCGGGCATCGTCGACACCCTCGACGCGCTGCGCGCCAGCAACCTGCCGCTGGCGGTGTTCACCGGCGCGGACCGCCAGAGCGCGCGCATCCTGCTGGGGGCGAACGGCCTGCTCCCCTACTTCAGGCGGGTGGTCGGCGGCGACGAGATCGAACGCCAGAAGCCCGCGCCCGACGGCGTCCTGCTGGCCTGCGCGGCGCTCGGGGTGGAGCCCACCGCGGCCGCCTACGTCGGCGACGCGCCCAGCGACCTGACGGCCGCGCGCGCCAGCGGCGCGCTGGCCGTCGCCGCCGGCTGGGGTCACTTCTTCCACCGCGCCGCGCCCGCCGACCTGGTGCTCACCACCCCGCGGCAGCTGCTCACCATGCTGGACGGCGACGGTGGCGATCAGCGGGTTCCCGGGACGTCCCAGCAGAGCGCGCGGGCGCGGTACAGGTCGGTGTAGCGAGCGCCCGGGAACACGCTCCCGTAGCGCTCCTCGAGCTCGGCCGGGCTCAGGAACCGGTCGCTGGTGAGATGGTCCAGCCACGCCGGATGGGTGTTGAGCCGGAACAGCTCCCACGCCTCCCCGGGCGGGCGCCTGCGCCCGACCAGGTCCGCCGCCAGGATGCGGGCCGCCTCCTTGACGAACCAGCGGCGTGGCACCGCGGGCCGGGAGGCGACATTGTCGATCAGCACCACCCGCCCACCGGGCGCGGCCAGCTCGCGGATGCCGAGCAGCGTCTGCTCCAGGTCGTCGCAGTGGTGCAGGGCGTAGGAGCTGAACACCAGGTCGAAGGTGCCGTCGCTGTCGGCGCGCACCTTGCGCAGGTCCCGCTCCTGGTAGGTGACGTTGGGCGGGTTGCGGCGGGCGCGGGCGATCCGCAGCATCGGCGCCGAGACGTCGACGCCGAGGACCCGCCCGAAGCCGGACGCGAGCATGATGGCGTGGCGGCCGGTGCCGCAGCCAAGGTCGACGGCCCGCTCGCCATGCTCGGGAAACACACTGGCCAGGTACGCGTTGAGGGATCCGCCGACCAGCTCGGCGAACCGGTCGAACGACTCGGCATACGCGTCGAATGCGCGAGATGAGCGCAACACGTTCTTCATGCTATCTCAGCCCGATCGCGGAGTTGATGAACTCGTTGGTCGCTACGTCGCCCGGGCCGAGGCCGGCCCTGATGGGCTTGCGCTGCCCGCTGAAGATTGGCGCGACGATCCCGATCAGCCGGCCGAGCCGGGCCATGTCGAAGTTCCCCAGCGTGGCGTCGCGGCCGTTGCCGACGATGCCGAGATGGCGCATCTGGTCCACGGCGAACTGCGCGTTGCCTCGCGAACGATCAGGTCGATCGCGGTCGCCGGGGTGGCCATGAACTCCGCCTGGGCCTGCTGGATCAGCGGCACCAGCCGCTGGAGGCACGCGGCCAGCGCGGGCTTCTTGTCGGCGCGAACGGTCAGCACGTTGGCGTAGTTGGGGTAACCGGTGTCGTAGACGAGCTGGTAGGCGACCGGCCGGCCCCAGGCTTTGACCTCGTGCTGGTAAAGGTAGGGCTCGTTGGTGGCGTAGGCCTGCACGGCGATCCTGCCGCCGGAGGCGACGAACGCCGAGGGGGAGCCGTCGTAGGACCCGTCGACCTGGCGACGCCGCAGGATCCCTGAGCCGATCAGGTAGTCCATGTAGGTGTTGCCCTGGAAGTACAGCACCTTGGCGTCGGTCTGGCCGATGTCGGCGATGGTGTGCCAGTCGGGGTGCCGGGCGGGGTCCCACAGGATGATCTGGGGGTCCAGCTCCAGCGGCGCCACGACGCCCACGACCGGCTGGGTCCTGGAGAGCTGGATGATCTGGTCGGGGTTGAGCATCCCGAGGGTGATCGACGGGTCCTGGTACATCAGCGCCGCACTGGACTGGAACCCGACCGCCGGCCCGCCGGCGCGGACCTGGATATTGACGCCGGTGCTCCTGCCACGAACCAGCAGCGGGCCGGTGACGCGCTTGTGGCCGGCGTCGATCTTGTAGCCCGGCCCGACGAGCTGGTAGACCGAGCCGTGCTCGGACTGCGGGAACCAGCTCGTCTGCACCACCACGGGATCGGGGCAGACCCCTTTGAGATCCAGCGACCCGCTCGCGGGGGGCGCTGAGGCCGAGCCGGTCCCGCCGCCGCAGCCGCCGGCGACCAGCGCCAGGCAGAGCGCCGCGGCCAGGAGCGTGACCTTACGGTTGCCGCGCTCGCGGCGCGCGGGTCTCGGCCTCAGGTCCGGCCGGCCCCTCGTCCCGGTTCCAACCAATTTCCGTAACCTCCTCGGCAGCGCGCAGACAGAAATACGCGGGTATAAGTCCCGCTGCTTTCCAGCTCACAAATCCGATGCTGCCACAATCAGGCGGTTGCCATCAAATAGTGGATGAATTAGAAGCGGTCCCTCTATATAGGGCCGGCGAATATTTACGCTTCCCGGCCCAACGAGGCGGTCAGCGCCCGGCCTGGCGCAGCAGCTCGGCGGCCTGCTCCGGGAGCACGTCGTTGATGAACACGCCGGCGCCGGACTCGCTGCCGGCGAGGTACTTCAGCTTGCTGGACGAGCGCCGTGCGGTGAGAACCTGGAGGCTGAGGTGGGCCAGGTCGCGGTCGACCGACACCGGTGCCTGGTGCCAGGCGGCGACGTAGGGCGCTGGCCGGTCGAACAGGCGGTCGAAGCGCCGCAGCACGTCGGCGTGTAGGGCGACCAGCTCGTCGCGCTCGTCCTCGGAGAGCGCGGGCAGGTCCGGCGCGTGACGCCGAGGGTAGACGTGCACCTCGAAGGGCCAGTGGGCGGCCCAGGGCACGAACGCCACGAAGCGCTCGCTGGCGGCGACCACCCGCTCGCCCGCGGCCAGCTCGGCGGCGACCAGCTCGCAGAACAGGCAGCGGCCGGTGCGACGCCGGTGGCGTCCGGCGCTGCGAAGGGCCCGCTCCATCCTGGGCGGCACGAACGGGTAGCCGTAGATCTGGCCGTGCGGATGATGCAACGTGACGCCGATCTCTTCGCCGCGGTTCTCGAAGCAGAACACGTATTTCACCCCGGCGAGGCGCGACAGCTCGACGGTCCGGTCCACCCATACCGCGGCGATGGTGCGCAGCCGCCGCGGTGGCAGGCGCCAGAACGAGGCGTTGTGGTCGCTGGTGTAGCAGAGCACCTCGCAGCGGCCGATCCCCGGACGGCGGGCGAGGAGCCCGCTGCTCTCGGGGACCGGCGGCACGCTCGTGGCCAGCGAGGGGAAGCGGTTCTCGAACACCACCACGTCGTAGTCGTGCGCTGGGATCTCCGTCAGGCGCTCAGGCGTCGAGGGGCACAGCGGGCACTGCTCCGCCGGGGGCAGGTGGGTGCGGTCCTGCCGGTGCGAGGCGATCACCACCCACTCGTCCAGCACCGGGTCGTGGCGGATCTGTGAGCTGGTGCTGGGGGCTTTCAGGTCGCGGGCGTCAGCGGGCGGCGGCGCGCCGCCGGGTGCCTTGTCGAAGTAGTGGATCAGCTCGCGACCGTCGGCCAGCCGTGTCGATAGCTTGTGCACGACCGCAACCTTCCTCCGTCGTCCCGCCAGGGCTCCGCCGCGTGATCGTAGTCAAGGGGAGCCCGTCGTTGCCGATCAAGGGTTGCAGCCGGCCCCGGGTCGGGGCTGCCGGACAGCCGCGATGCGACGGCGTAGCGTGTGGCACCGTCGGTCAGAGCGGCGGATGAAAGGGGGTCACCGATGCAGAGAGATGTCAGCGACCTGTACCGGCGCGCCGTGGACGAGTTCGGCGCGCGGGTCCACGCTGTGCGCGACGACCAGTGGAAGGCGTCAACGCCCTGCTCCGATTGGGACGTGCGGACGCTGGTCAATCACCTCGTGTCCGAGAACCGCTGGGCACCGCCGCTGTTCGCGGGCCGGACCATCGCCGAGATCGGGGACCAGTTCGAGGGCGACCTGCTGGGCGACGATCCCAAGGCGACCTGGGACGACTCGGCCGGCGAGGCGGTCGCCGCGGTGCAGGACGACGGCGCGCTCGAACGGACCGTCCACCTGTCCTTCGGCGACCTGCCAGGGCGGGAGTACGCCCTGCAGCTGTTCGCCGACACCCTGGTCCACGGCTGGGACCTGGCGCGCGCGATCGGCGCCGACGAGCGGCTGGAGCCGGAGCTGGTGGACGCCTGCGCCGCCTGGTTCGCGGGCGTCGAGGAGGCCTACCGCGGCGCCGGCGCGATCGGTCCGAGGCCGGAGCTGCCGCCGCACGCGGACGCGCAGACACGCCTGCTGGCGATGTTCGGCCGGATGAGCTAGAGGGTAGGAGGCCCGCGCGACCGCAGCCCAGCGAGCGGGACACGTCATGACCGAGCGTCGCCGCGACGCGACGCCAACCGGGTCGAAAGGTTGTAGTGTCCCAGCGGCGGACGTACCGGCAGGCGACGGCTGCGCCACCACGACAGGAGGTCGGTCGATGAAATGCCTGGAGGAGCGCGGCGGTAAAGGCGTCGTATTTGGCCAATCCGTTCCCGCTCGATATGCCCGGGGGGATCGTCCAGCATGCCGACGTGGCATCGACCCGAACCCACTGTTTTCTCGTCCGGATTCATGCGTCTCTAGAAAGGGACCGGTCCACACACGATGAGCGCCCGCGCACCACAACGAGCCGCCAGCGACCTGTCGTACGACCGGCACCACTACCGCATCGTGGGCGGTCGCCGGCTGTCGGGCAAGGTGGCGGTCAGCGGCGCCAAGAACGCCGTGACCAAGCAGCTCGTCGCGTCGCTGCTGTCCGAGGAGCCCTCGGTCCTGACCAACGTGCCACGCACCCGCGAGATCGAAGTCGTGCTCGAAGTGATGTCCGAGCTTGGCACACAAATCGAATGGCCGGACGAGCACACCGTCCAGGTCGCAACACCCAAGGTCGTCAATGCCTCGTTGAGCGAGCGCTACAGCGGGGTCAACCGCATCCCGATCCTGATGATGGGGCCGCTGCTGTACCGCGTTGGCGAGGCCAGCGTCCCCCTGCCGGGCGGCTGCCGGATCGGCAAGCGACCCATCGACTTTCACCTTGCGGGGCTGCGGCAGATGGGCGCCGAGGTGATGGAGCAGCCCCGCTCGGTGAGCGTCAAGTCCCACGCTCTCGAAGCCGCACATATCGAGCTGCCGTTTCCTAGCGTCGGTGCGACGGAGAACCTGCTCCTGGCCGCGGTCGGGACCAAGGGAACCACGATGATCCGCAACGCCGCTGTGGAGCCGGAGGTCATGGACCTGATCCATTTCCTTCAGCAGATGGGCGCGCTGGTGACCGTCGAGGCTGACCGCAAGATCGTCATCGAAGGAGTCGAGCATTTTCGGGGGGCTCGGCACACGCCGATCAACGACCGGATCGAGGTCGCCTCATTTGCCGCCGCAGCGGTCGCCACCGATGGGCGCATCGAGGTCGTCGGCGCTCGCCAGGAGCACATCGTCACGTTCTTGAACTACCTGCGCAAGATCGGGGGGGACTTCGAGGTCACCGCTGACGGCGTGGCGTTCTATCGATCTGCGCATCTTCAGTCGCAGCACGTCGAGACGGACGTGCATCCAGGCTATATGACCGACTGGCAACAACCCCTCGTGGTGCTGCTGACCCAGGCGCACGGCGCCTCGATCATCCACGAGACGATCTACGAAGATCGCTTCGGCTACACCGACCAACTGAACGCCATGGGCGCCAACATCGCCCTCTCGACCGCGTGCCTTGGCGGTCGGCCGTGCCGCTTTGCCGGCAAGGACTTCGAGCACAGCGCCATCGTGATGGGACCGACGCCGCTACAGGGCGGGCTGCTTGAGATCCCTGACCTCCGGGCGGGCTTCGCCTACATCATGGCGGCGCTGATCGCCGAGGGTACGAGCGAGATCCGTGGCACTCGGTATCTGGAGCGCGGCTACGAGAACCTGGTGGGGAAGCTGCGGTCGGTCGGCGCTGACATCGACCTCCTGGCCCTGGCTTGAGCGGACTGAGAGGACCCACCCCGCTGAGAGACCCTGGCCTAGCGGCCGCGGCGTCCGCGACGCGGACGCTCCGTGGCCGCCTCGGCCGGCTTTTCGTCCTCCGCGGCCGCCTCGGCCGTCTCCTCGAACGCCGCGTCCTCCTCGATGAGCTCCTCGTCCTCGAGCTCGTCGACCTCCAGGTCGGCGTCGGCGGCGACGACGACGACGACCACCTCGTCCTCCTCGTCCTCCTCGTCCTCGACCTCGTCAACGTCGGCGGCGGGCGCGACCGCGTCCTCGTCGCCCGTGTCGTTGCGCTCGACCAGCGCGGCGAGCGTGCGGCGGGTGGAGGTGAGGCCCGAGACCGGCTCCGGCGAGAACCTGGCCCTGATCGCCTCGCTGGCCGCCTCTTCCACGGTCAGCTCGGCCAGTGGGTCCGCCTCCAGCCGCTCCTCGGGAATGGTCTTGCCGCTCAGCACGGAGCGGCCATAGGCGCCACGCGCGAGCCGGTCCTCGGCCCGCTCCAGCGATGACCAGCGATCCCGCAGCGAGCGGCTGACGGCCCGGCCTGTCTCCTCAGCGATGCGCCAGTTGGCGTCGTCGACCTCGTCACCCAGGTCAGGGGTTGTGGCAGCGATCTCGGCCCGGAGCAGTCGCTCGAGCCGGACGCGTTCGTTGGCGAGCAGCTCTCGTGCTCGTGCCTCGTCCATCGGCGGTCCTCATCGAGTTGGAAGCGAGCCTGGTGCCTCGCCAAAGATTCCCAGGATGGTGCCAGGTGCGCAGGGCATACGCCATGGCCCGGCGCTAGCCTGGACGTCACGTTGCGAGTATCAGCTATCGAGGAGAGGGCCGCGAGCGTTCATGGCTCCCAGCAGCGACCAGCCGCGCCTCGGCGGCGGCATCTTCGACGTCGACGGCGTGCTGGTGGACTCGCCGCACGAGCGGGCCTGGCGCGAGTCGCTCCAGCAGCTCATGGAGACGGACTGGCGCGAGCTGCGGCCGGCGACCGGCTACCCGCCCGCGCGCTTCTCCCACGCGTTCTACCAGGGGGTCATGGCCGGCAAGCCTCGGCTGGCCGGCGCCCGTGCCGCGCTGGAGGCCCTCGGCGTGCCCGAGGCGGAGCGCCGCGCCATCGAGTACGCCGACCGCAAGCAGCGGCGGGTGGTCGAGCTGATCGAAGCCGGCGAGTTCCACGCCTTCCCCGACGCCCTGCGCTTCCTCCTGGCGGTCAAGCGCGTGGGCCTGCGGGTCGCCTCGGCCTCGTCGTCCAGGAACGCCCGTGCCATGCTCGAGCGCATCCGCCTCGACGTCTTCGCCGCCGAGCAGGGCCTGGACTCCTCCACCGTGCGCGCGGGCCTCACCCTGATGGACGCCTTCGACGCCGACGTCACCGGGCGTGACTTCGCGCGCGGCAAGCCGGATCCGATGATCTTCCTGGCGGCCGCCGCGGAGCTTCGCCTGCCGCCCGGCTCCTGCATGGTGGTCGAGGACGCGCCCGCCGGCATCGAGGCCGCCAGGGCCGGCGGCATGGCCGCCCTGGCCGTGGCGCGGCAGCACGACGCCGGTATGCTGCGCGAGGCCGGTGCCCACCTGCTCGTCGGCTCGCTGGACGAGGTGGACGCGGACGCTCTCGTGGACGGCCGTCTGGAGCGGAAAGGTGGGGTCGAGGAGGGATGACAACCATGTGGTCGTTGCTGTACCAGGGATTCGAGCCTGAGCAGCAGGCCCTGCGAGAGGCGCTGTGCACGCTCGGCAACGGCTACTTCGCGACCCGCGGGGCTGCGCCCGAGGCGCGCGCGGACGGCGTCAACTACCCGGGAACCTACGTCGCCGGGCTCTACAACCGGCTGACCAGCACCGTCGCCGGCCGCACGGTCGAGAACGAGGACCTGGTGAACGTACCGAACTGGCTGCGGCTCGACTTCCGGCTGGAGGGCGGCTCCTGGTTCGACGCGCGCGAGGCCGAGCTGCTCGAGCACCACCAGGAGCTGGACCTTCGCACCGGTCTGCTGCTCCGGCGCCTGCGCTGGCGCGACGGCGACGGCCATGTCACCCGGGTCGACCAGCGCCGCTTCGTCCATATGGACAAGCCGCACCTGGCCGGGCTCGAGACCACCTTCGTGGCGGAGAACTGGTCTGGCACGCTCCTGGTGCGCTCCGGCCTGGACGGCGGCGTGACCAACTCGGGAGTGCAGCGCTACCGCAGCCTCGCCAACCAGCATCTCGAGGTGCTCGCCGCCGAGGCGGTCGACGGCGAGGTGGTGGAGCTGGAGGTGCAGACAACGCAGTCGCACGTGCGCGTCGCCGAGGCGGCCCGCACCCGCGTGGCGCGGGCCGGCGGGCCGGCGCCGCTCGGCCGCGAGGTGAGCAGCCGCGACGGCTACGTGGCGCACGAGCTCACGGTCGAGGTGCGGCAGCAGGAGCCGGTCACGGTGGAGAAGCTCGTTGCCCTGTACACCTCGCGCGACCGGGCGATCTCGGAGGTGCGCACCGAGGCGCGGACCGCGGTGCAGCGGGCCCCGGGCTTCGACGAGCTGCTGCTGGGGCACGCCCGCTCCTGGGATCATCTGTGGAACCGCTACGGCATCTCGATCTCGGGCAACAACAGCCACCCCCAGCTGGTGCTCAACCTGCACATCTTCCACCTGCTGCAGACCGTCTCCCCGAACACCATCGACCTGGACGTCGGCGTCCCCGCCCGCGGCCTGCACGGCGAGGCCTACCGCGGCCACATCTTCTGGGACGAGCTGTTCATCTCCCCGTTCCTCAACTTCGAGAGCCCGACGCTCACCCGCAGCCTGCTCGCCTACCGCTACCGCCGGCTCGACCAGGCGCGCTGGCTGGCGCGGGAGGAAGGCCACGAGGGCGCCTGCTATCCGTGGCAGAGCGGCTCCAACGGTCGCGAGGAGACCCAGCGGCTGCACCTGAACCCACGCTCCGGCCGCTGGCTGCCGGACAACTCGCACCTGCAGCGCCACGTCAACATCGCCATCGCCTTCAACGTCTGGCAGCACTACCAGGTCACCGGCTCGATCGAGTTCCTGCGCTTCCAGGGCGCGCAGATGCTGGTGGAGATCGCCCGCTTCCTGGCGAGCCTGTCCAGCTACAACCCGACCGTGGACCGCTACGAGATCCGCGGGGTGATGGGGCCGGACGAGTACCACGACGGCTACCCGGGCAGCGAGCGGCCGGGGCTCGACAACAACGCCTACACCAACGTCATGACCGTGTGGGTGCTGCTGCGGGCGCTGGAGGCGCTGCAGGCGATGCCGCCCCACTACCGCCAGGAGCTGGTCGACCAGCTGGGCCTGGCCGACATCGAGCTGGAGCGCTGGCGGGACATCTCGAGCAAGATGCGGGTGCCGTTCCACCAGGACGGTGTCATCAGTCAGTTCGAGGGCTACGAGCAGCTCGAGGAGCTGGACTGGGAGGCCTACCGCGCCAAGTACGGCAACATCCAGCGCCTGGACCGCATCCTCGAGGCCGAGGGCGACGACCCCAACCGCTACAAGGCCTCCAAGCAGGCCGACGTGCTGATGCTGCTGTACCTGCTGTCCGCGGACGAGCTGCGGGAGCTGCTCGGCAGGCTCGGCTACCAGCTGACCCCGGACGCGATCGCGAGGACCATCGCCTACTACCTGGCCCGCACCTCGCATGGGTCCACGCTGAGCGGGGTGGTGCACGCCTGGGTGCTGGCCCGCTCCGAGCGCGAGCGCGCCTGGAGGTTCCTGCTCGTGGCGCTGGAGAGCGACGTCTCGGACGTGCAGGGCGGCACCACCGCCGAGGGTGTGCACCTGGGCGCCATGGCCGGCACGGTGGACATCGTGCAGCGCGCCTTCAGCGGCATGGAGGCGCGCGGCGACGTGCTCCGGTTCGACCCCGCCCTGCCCGCCGAGCTGCCCGAGCTGCGCTTCAGCGCCCACTACCGCGGCCATCGGGTCGAGGTCACCATCACCGGCGAGCGCGTCCGGGTCAGCGCCCGTCCCGGCCCCGCCCGTCCGATCAAGCTCGCCCTGGGCGACAAGGAGATCGACCTGGAGCCCGGGGGCACGATCGAGCTGGACCTGGAGCCGGTGGCATGACACGCCCGGCCACGGCGCCCGAGCGCACCGCGCTGTGCCTCGACTTCGACGGAACCCTCGCGCCGATCGTGCCCGACCCCGAGACCGCCCGGCCGCTCGAGGGCACCGTGGAGCTGCTCGGCCGGCTGGCGGCCAGGTTCGCCGCGGTGGCGCTGATCTCCGGCCGCCCGGCCGCGTTCCTGGCCGCGCACGCCGCCGCCCCGGGCGTGCGGCTCCTCGGCCTGTACGGGCTCGAGGAGGTGCGCGACGGGCGCGTCGCCGTCGATCCCGCGCTGGCGGCCGCCCAGCCGGCCGTGCGGGCCGCTCTTGCCGACCTGCGGGCCGCGCCGGCGATCCGGGAGTCGGGCGCCTACCTGGAGGACAAGGGCAACGCGCTCGGCGTGCACCTGCGCCGAGTGGCCGGGCCGGAGCGCTGGGCAGGCCAGATCGAGGCGATCGCGCGCCAGGTCGCCGGCAGGCACGGGCTCGAGGTCCTCCCCGGCCGGCTGGTGTGGGAGCTCAAGCCCTCCGTGCGGCGCGACAAGGGCGACGCCGTCCGCCAGGTGGTGGCCTCATCCGCCGCCGCCGCCGTGGTGGTGGCCGGCGACGACCGCGGCGACCTGCCCGCCTTCGACGCGGTCGCCGACCTGGCCGAGCGCTCCGGGCTGGAGGGCCTGCGGATCGCCGTGCGCTCCGGCGAGGCCCCGGCCGACCTGCTCGCCCGGGCCGACCTCGTGGTCGACGGCCCCGAGGGGCTGCGCGCCTGGCTCGAGGGACTGCTCGCCTGACCGCCTCAGCTCAAGGTGGCCGGGTCCACCCTGTTGCCGACGGCGATCTGGGTGAGAGAGATGTAGCCGGAGGACTGGTCGAACTCGAACTTGGTGACGCTTGGCGACAGGATCGTGACGTTGTTGGACCACAGGTACGGCACCCAGGGGACCACCTGCTCCATCAGCTGCTTGTCGAGGTTCGCCCAGCAGGCCGTCCGGTCGGGGTCGGCGGCCGGGATCTTCTCGCAGGCGGTCACGTCGGCGTCCACGCTCGGGATCGTCGCGCCTTGGGGATAGCTGATCGCGAGCTCGCCGGCTCTGCTCGGAGTCAGGCCCACCATCGAGTAGTTGAGATTGCCGTCGGGGACGATCGACGCGCTGCCGAACAGCGGCGCGGCAAAGGTGTAGGCGTCGGCGTAGTCCTTGATCCAGCTCGGGTTCAGCGCGATCGGGACGCGGTTCCTGACCGCCTGGATGGCGGTGTAGCCGGCGCCGGTGGCAAGCTCTCGCGGTGTCACCTGGATGCCGACCTTGGCCAGGTTGGAGACCACCACCGGCTCCATGTCGGTGAACGGGGCCACGTTGCGGCTCACGATCACCTGGCTCCTGCACTGTGGCGCGTCGCAGGTGCCGTCCTTGTCGCTGTCGTACCTGGACCGCTTCATCTCGTCCTGCGCCTTGGCCGGGTCACCGTGGAAGTCGGGCGTGGCGTAGGGGTCGTAGGACTGGTCGAGCTGGTCGTTGAGCATGGTGGGCGGCACGACGTGGGTGGCGATCTCGCCGAGCTCCGGTCCGCCCCAGGCCCGCAGGATCGCGGCCTTGTCCATGACCAGGCTGACCGCCTTGCGCACGTGAAGGTCGTCGAACGGCGGCTGGGCCAGGTTCATGGTGATGTACCAGGTCTGGTCATCGGGGTTGGAGCGCAGGAACTTCTTCTTGGCCGGGTCGGTCAGGTACTGCGCCAGGATCGACTTGGGCGGCTGGTTGGCGTAGGAGGCGTCGAGCGCCCCCGACCGGACCTTGTTGAAGATGTCGTTGACGTTGGTGTCGACCACGATCTGGATGCCGTCGAGGTTGTTCGCCAGCAGCTGGTCGGTGGCCTGGTCGAAGTTGGGGTTGCGCACCATGAGCAGCTTCCTGGTGGGGTCGAAGCCAGAGATCGGCTTCATGGCGCCGCAGGAGGAGATGTCGAGCTGGTCGGAGCCTTTGAGCATGTACGGGCCCGAGGCGATCACGAAGCGGCCGTAGCCACCGGCCCTGGTGAAGCACTTGGCGACCTCCTGTGGGATCGGCGCGGTCGCCGGCATGGTCAGCCGGTACAGGAAGTCGCCGGCCGGCTGGCTCAGGTGGAACACGATCGTCGCGCCGTCGGGGGTCTCGATGCCGGCGACCGGCCGCGGCCGCGGGGCCTTGCAGTCCATGCCCTTGATCACGCCGCAGTAGTGGGGGCCAGACTGGGCCACCAGGGGCGCGCTGTTGATGCGCTCGAAGGCGTACTCCACGTCCCTGGAGGTGATGGCGCGGCTCACCGGCGGGCCGAACCTGACGCCCTGCTTGAGCTTGAAGGTGTAGGTGAGCCCGTCGCTCGAGATCGTCGGCGCCCCCGCGGCCAGGTCCGGGTAGAGCTTGTTTCCCTCGGTCCCGACGACGTGCCTGGTCGACATGAGCGTGCGCAGCAGGGCGTGGTAGGAGTTGAACGCGATCCCCGCGTACTCGCCCGTCGGGTCGAAGGCGCCGGTGAGCCCGAAGTCGTCAAGGGCCGTGCGGAACACTCCCCCACGCCGGACCGCGGCGCCCTGCCCGCCGCCCGCCTCCTCGCCGCCGCCGCCGCAGGCCGCGGCCGCCAGGGCCACGGCGAGGGCGAGTCCCACCATGCCGAGCGCCCGCCGACTCCTGCCCACCGTCGTCGCCCCTCTCCACCCTGGTTGCGCTTTCCCGCGTGCTTTGTCCCGCCGCGGCAGCATCCGCGTCAATTGCGGGGCACAGCATCTCAGACGATTCTTAGGCGCGGTCCGCGGTCGTGGTGGGCAGCTCGAGCCGTTCGTGGCCCGCGTACAGGTTGAAGCGGCGGCCGCGGAGGAACCCGGCGAGGGTCATGCCAAAGCGCTCGGCGACGTCAACGGCCAGGCTCGACGGGGCCGAGACGGCGCAGACGACCGGCACGCCGGCGGCGAGCGCCTTCTGCATGATCTCGAAGCTGGCACGGCCGCTGACCAGCAGGATGCGGTCGCTGAGCGGCAGCTCGCCCTGCAGCAGCGCCCAGCCGACCAGCTTGTCGACAGCATTGTGCCGGCCGACGTCCTCGCGCAGGCACTGGAGCTCGCCCTCGGGAGTGAACAGGCCGGCGGCATGCAGGCCGCCGGTCGACTCGAACAGGCCCTGGGCCTCGCGCAGCCGCTCAGGGAGGCTGTAGAGCACCTCGGCGTCCACCCGCGGCCCCGCTGACGGCAGCGGGCAGCCGCGCAGCTCGATCGCGTCCAGGCTCGCCTTTCCGCACACCCCGCAGGCGCTCGAGGTGTAGAAGTGCCGCTCCAGGCCGCGCAGGTCCGGCAGGGCGGCGCCGGCGAGCTCGACATTGACCACGTTGTACTGCTGCGCGGCGTCCAGTTCCGGGTCGGTGCAGTAGCTGATCGCGCGGACCTGCTCGCGCGTGGCGACGACGCCCTCGCCGTGCAGGAACCCGGCGGCGAGCTCGAAGTCCTTGCCCGGGGTCCGCATGGTCACCGCCAGGCGCTCGCCGCGGCCCGCGGCGACCAGACGGATCTCCAGCGGCTCCTCGGTCGCGAGGTAGTCGCCACGGCGGCGCTCCTCGCCGTCGGACACCACCCGCACCCGGGCACGGGTCTTGCTGCCGGGTCGCAGTGTCATCGCTCACACCCCGCCGTGGGTCTCGGCGCCGTAGCGCTGCTTCTCCCGCTCGAGGTCCAGCGGCCGGATGCGCGCCCGACCGGCGAGGGTCGCCTCGTCGAGCATGTCGGCCGGCACGACCCAGGCGACCTCGAGCTCCAGGCCATCCGGGTCCTTGGCATAGAGGCTCTTGGTGGTGCTGTGGTCGGACGTGCCGACGAGCGCGCCGGCCTCGGAGAGCCTGGCCGCGAGCCGGTCGAGCTCGGCGAGGGTGTCGACCTCCCATGCCAGGTGGTACAGGCCGACGGTGCCGTTCCCGGCCGGGGACGGCCCGGCGGCGGCGCCGATCTCGAACAGGCCGAGGTCGTGGTCGTTGGTGGAGCCGGGCGCCTGCAGGAACGCGGCACCCGGGAAGGCGTTGACGGTGCGGAAGCCGAGAACGTCGGTATAGAAGGCGACGCTGCGCTCGACCTCGCGCACGTAGAGCACGGCATGATTGAGGCGGTGGATCGGCATGGCAGGGCCCTCCCGTGAAGCGCCTGAGCGCGGCGATCACCGGAACCAGATTGAGCGTTCAACTATTCCGATACCAGGGTCCTCTGCCCAATCCGCCAGCAGAGTCCCATCTGGAACTTCGCCCCGGGGCACCGGCGCTGCTCGGCACCCGAGCGTGCTGGCACGCCGGCCATCAAGGCCGACAGATGGACAACCGACAACGACCATATTGGCGCTTGGAGTCACGCCTCGGGGGGTAACTACGGATCCATGACGTCCACTCTCGCCCCCCAGGTCGTCCTGGCCGGACGCTACCGGCTGGTCCACCGGCTCGCCAGCGGTGGCATGGGCCAGGTGTGGCGGGCGGCGGACGAGATCCTGGGACGGCCGGTGGCGGTGAAGCTGCTCAGGAGCGAGTACGCGGAGGAGCCGGCGTTCCTCGAACGGTTCAGGACGGAGGCGCGCCGCACCGCGGCCCTCTCCCATGGCGGCATCGCCAGCGTCTTTGACTACGGCGAGATCGAGGAGCCCAACCCCACCGCCTACCTGGTGATGGAGCTGGTCGACGGCTTGCCCCTGTCCGCGCTGCTGTCGCTGGAGGGAAGGCTCGGCCCCGAGCGCACCCTCGACGTGGTCGCGCAGGCCGCGCTCGCGCTCAACTGCGCACACCGGGCGGGTGTGGTCCACCGCGACGTCAAGCCGAGCAACCTGCTGATCCGCCGCGACGGCGTGGTAAAGGTCACCGATTTCGGCATCGCCCGCGCGACCGGCGAGGTGCCCCAGACGGAGACCGGCATGGTCGTCGGCACCGCCGCGTACCTGTCGCCCGAGCAGGTCGCCTGCCAGCCCGCCACCCCTGCCAGCGACGTGTACGCGCTGGGGGTCGTGGCCTACGAGTGCCTGGCGGGGCGGCGGCCGTTCACCGGCGAGCACCCGATCGCGCTGGCGCTCGCGCACCATCGCCACCGCCCACCCCCGCTACCCCCCGACGTGCCGGAGCCGGTGCGTGCGCTGGTGGAGCTGGCCATGGCAAAGGACCCGCAGGCGCGGCCGCCGACCGCGGCCGCGCTGGCCAGGCATGCGCTGGTTACGCGAGCCGCCCTCTCCGCCGGGCGGGACCGGGACGCGAACGGCTCGTCCAGCCGCAACGGCTCACCGGTCAGCAACGGCTCACCGGCTCCCAGCAGCTCACCCGGTCTGAGCGGCTTACCCGGCCCGAACAGCTCGCCCTGCCGGAACGGCTGGACCGGCGTCGATGGATACCGACCAGGTCACGGGGGTGGGGGCTCGCCCGAGGTCGGTTGGCGCGACGGGCGAGCCGGCCGCCGCGCCAACGCCGAGCAGGAGACCGGCGAGTGGACGCCGGTCTCGCTGCTGCTCACCCGGGCGTGGTCCTGGTCGCGGCGGCGGCGCCCGCTCGCCCTGGCCGCCGTGCTCGCCGTGCTCTCGTTGCTCGCCGTCGTCCTCACCGCCGCCACCGGACAGCAGACCCCGGCCGTCGCGGTGCCATCCGTGGACGGCCAGCCGATCACCGAGGCCGGGCAGGCGCTGGCCCGAGCCGGGTTCGAGGTCCACGTGCGGGTACAGCCCGATCGGTTCATCAGAGCCGGCATCGTCCTGGCCCAGGAGCCGGTCGCCGGCACCCGGCTGGCGCGCGGCGACCTGGTCACCCTCACCGTCTCGAGCGGGCCCGCGAGCGTCGCCGTCGACCCCGCCCGCTACCTGGGCAAGCCGCTCGACGCCGTGCGCGCCGCGCTGATCCGCCTCGGCCTCCGGGTGAGCGTTGAGACCGGGCCGCCGGACGGCGAGCCGGGCACAGTCGTCGGCATCGACCCGTCGGGGGCGCTGCGCCAAGGCGACGGCGTGACCATCACGGTGGCTCCGTCCTCGCGTCCGGAGGGGCGGGACGCGAGCGCGGCGGCGGCCCCGGGCGGCGACGCGAACGGGAAGGGCCCGAAGCCATCCGCCCGAGAGCACGTCAAGAAAAGCAAACGCGACAGCGGGTATGACAATCAGGGCGACGGTCAGAGCGAGCTGTTGTCGCCGTTACTCCGAGTCCTCAGAAGCAGCCGCGTCCTGTGACGGTGGCATCTGCAGTTCCCGCGCCAGCGCCTCGATCGCGTCGGCGGGGAAACGACGGTGACCGCCGAGGGTCCGCATGTACGGCAGCTTTCCCTCTTTTGCCCAGCGGGACACTGTCTTCGGCGTGACGTGCAGGATCGCGGCCACCTCGGTGGCAGTCATATATCCCGATCGGCTTGCCTGCCCCATGCGCTACACACCCCTTCGCTACATCTTGACCGGTCGTGCCGCCGCAAGCACGGCTTCCTCCTTCAGTTTTCTACCTACGGCAATTTGCGTAGGTCGTCCCCTTCGTTGGGCTGTGCCGGCCGAGTGACCGGCGGAGCGGCTGCCAGACCAGATTTTTCGACCGAGTTGTCTGAAAGATCCGACTCCTCGTACTCGGGTCAGAGATACCATACCGTCACTTCCCACCGAAACCGAACCGCAGTCGTTCGGTTCACGCGCTCGCGACGGCGCGGCAGCGCCAGCCCGCCGCGGCGCGGGCGATCTCAGGCCCCGTCACGACCGACCTCTACCGGATCTCTACCTCCTGCCCGTCCTGCGCCCAGCGGGTATGGAAAGCCCCCGGCCTGTCGATGCGGTGGTAGGTGTGGGCGCCGAAGAAATCCCGCAGGCCCTGCAGGAGATTGGCGGGGCAGCGCTCGCGCCGTAGGCCGTCGTAGTAAGCCAGCGAGGAGGCGAACGCCGGGGTCGGCACCCCCAGCTCGACCGCGGTCGTCACCACCCGCCGCCAGGCCCCCTGCGCGGTGGCCACGGCATCGCGGAAATACTCAGCCATGAGCAGGTTCCGCGGCGCCGGGTCCTGCTCATAGGCGGCCCGGATGCGATCCAGGAAGCGGGCCCGGATGATGCAGCCGCCGCGCCAGATGGTCGCCATCGCGCCCAGGTCGACGTCCCAGCCGAACTGCTCGGAAGCGGTCGCGAGCTGGTCGAAGCCCTGGGCATAGGCGACCACCTTGGAGGCGTACAGCGCGTCGCGGACGTCGTCGACGAAGCCGTCGCCGAGATGGTGGGCCCCGCCGCCGGGACCGGCCAGCGCCTTGGCCGCGGCGGTCCGCTCGTCCTTGCGCGCTGACAGCATGCGGGCGAACACCGCTTCGGTGATGACGGTGATGGGCACCCCGAGCTCCAGCGCGGACTGGGCGGTCCAGCGGCCGGTGCCTTTCTGCTCGGCCTCGTCGAGGATCAGGTCCACCAGCGGCCGGCCGGTGGCCGCGTCGACCTGGGCGAGCACCCGAGCGGTGGTCTCGATCAGGAAGGACTCGAGGTCGCCCCGGTTCCAGCCGGCGAAGACCTCCGCGAGCTGGGCGGCGTCGAGCCCGAGAACCTGGCGCAGCAGGTCGTAGGCCTCGCTGATGAGCTGCATGTCGGCGTACTCGATGCCGTTGTGCACCATCTTCACGTAGTGGCCCGCGCCGTCAGGCCCCACGTAGGTGCAGCAGGGCGTGCCGTCCACCTTTGCCGCCACCGCCGTGAGCACCTGCTCCACCGCGGCGTAGGCGTCCCGCGAGCCGCCGGGCATGATGCTCGGCCCGTGCAGCGCCCCCTCCTCGCCCCCGGAGATGCCGGTGCCGATGAAGCGCAGGTCCCGCTCGCGCAGGTCCCGCTCGCGCCGGCGGGTGTCCTCGAAGTACGAGTTGCCGCCGTCGATAAGGATGTCCCCGGAATCCAGGTGAGGGACCAGCTCGTCGATGACCGTGTCCACCGGCGCGCCCGCCTTGACCATGATGAGGATGCGGCGCGGCCGCTCCAGCGCGGCCACCAGCTCCTCGATCGAGGCGGCCGGGGTGAACGGGCCCTCGTCACCGTAGTGGTCGATCAGCTCGCGCGTGCGCGCGGCCGTGCGGTTGTGGACCGCCACCGGGATGCCGTGCCTGGCCACGTTGCGAGCCAGGTTCTGTCCCATCACGGCCAGGCCGGTGATGCCGAACTCGCTGCCGTTGCCCATGTTGCGCTCCTCCCGCCAGCTCTGTGAGCCTGACCCTGTGTACCCCGGGTATCGCATCGGCTCTCGCCGAGCGAGGATGGCACAGCTCGAGCCCTCAAGGGCATGCTGGCGAGAGAATGTGGATAACTGAGGAGGAGTCCGGTGTCCAGCCCCCTCAAGCGTTCCGCCGACCTCCCGCCGGTCGAGCCGGTGCGCGGCGGCCTGTGGAGCGTGCCGGTGCCGATCCCCGCGAGCCCGCTGCGCTACGTCCTGACCTACGCCTTCGAGGTTCCCGGAGGGCTGGTGCTGGTCGACCCGGGCTGGAACGCCCCCGAGTCGCTGGCCGCGCTCGAGGCCGGCCTGGCCGCCATGGGCGCCGGCCTGCGGGACGTGCGCGGGGTGCTGGTCACGCACTTGCACCCCGACCACTACGGCCTCGCCGGGCGGGTGCGGGAGGTCTCCGGCGCCTGGGTGGCGCTGCACCCGGCCGACGCCGCGCTCATCCCAGACCGCTACGAGGAGGTCGACGACCTGCTCGAGCGGATCCTCGCGTGGCTGCGCGACACCGGCGCCCCCGCCAGCGTCCTCGCCGACATGCGCGACGCCAGCATGGCGCTGCGGAGCTTCGTGGTCGTCGCGCGGCCGGACGTGCTGCTGGAGGACGGCGATCGCCCGGAGGTGCCCGGCTGGCAGCTCGTGGCCGTGCACACCCCGGGGCACACGCCCGGCCATCTCTGCTTCCACGAGGAGCGCTCGGGGCTGCTGCTCACCGGCGACCACGTGCTCCCGCGGATCACCGCGAACGTCTCCCTCCACCCGCAGTCGGACAGCAACCCGCTCGGTGACTACCTCACCTCCCTGGAACGGCTGCGCAAGTACGCCGGCAGCCCGGCCCTGCCCGGCCACCAATGGCGCTTCGACCACCTCGGCGAGCGCATCGACCAGATCGTCGAGCATCACGAGCGGCGCCTGGACGCGACCGAGGCGCTGGTCGCGGCGGGCGCCGAGACGGTCTGGGAGGTCGCCACCCGGCTCGAGTGGTCGCGTCCCTGGGACCAGATCCAGGGGTACATGCGCCGCGCGGCCGTCGGCGAGACCCACGCCCACCTGGCCGCCCTGGAGCGCCGCGGCCGCCTTGTCCACAGCGGCGAGCAGCCGCTGCGCTGGCGCCTGCCCTGACCCGGCGCCCAGGCTCAGGCCGCGGGGGGGGTCTCCGGGTCGGCCGGCGGTCGCAGCGCCGGCACCTTGCGGTCCGGCAGGCGCCGGGCCAGCCCCAGACCGGCCAGCGCGACCGCGCCGGTCATGGCGAAGACGCCGGCCAGGCCGACCCGCTGCGGCCAGGCGGCCGCCGCGCCGGCGGCGATCAGCACCCCACCGAGGCCCGCGCCCAGCGCCGTGCCGAGGGTGTCCGACAGCTGCAGCTGGGCGCTGGCCCTGCCCTGCCTCCCCGCCGGCGCCAGACCCAGCACCGTGACCGAGATCGGCGAGTACGCCAGGCCGATCCCGAAGCCGGCAGCCCCCCAGCCGGCGATCGCGACGCCGACCGGCACCGGCCCGAGCAGCGACACCGCCACCCCGGCGATGCCCGCCACCACCGTCGCGAGCCCGGTCCGCACCAGGCGCCGGCTGCTCCACGTGGCCGCGCGCCGCTCCTGCACCCAAGCGCCGGCGGTCCAGGCGAGCGTGGCCGCCGTGACCGCGATGCTGGCCACCGCGGTGCTGTGGCCCTTGACCGCCGTGATGGTGAGCGGGACATAGGTGTCGGTCCCAAAGAACGCAAACGTGAGCATCCCCCTCGAGAGGATGGCGACCGGCAGCCCGCGGCGCGCCCGCAGCGTGCCGCCCGGCAGCAGGCGCAGCAGGGGTCGCAGGCCGATCAGCAGGCCAGCGGCGGCCAGCGGCACCGCCAGCAGCGGCGAGCGGCTGGTGAGGCCGGACAGGAACATCCCCGCCCCGACCGCGACCCGCGCCGCGTCGAGCAGGCTGGCTGCTCTGGGGCTGGCGGCCGGTTGGGAGGGCGGGCCGAGGCGGCGCAGCGAGGGCAGGGCCAGCGCGGCGGCGAACAGCACCAGGGGCAGCAGGCCGAGGAACACGTAGCGCCAGCCGAAATGCGTCGCCACCAGCGCGCTGATCGCCGGCCCGATCAGCCCTGGCGCCACCCAGGCGGTGGACAGCACCGCGAACAGCCGCGGGCGCAGTGCCTCCGGGTAGCCCCGACCGATGCTGGCATAGGCGGTGGCGGGGATCGCCCCGGCGCCGATCCCCTGCAGGGCCCTGGCCAGCACCAGGACCAGCATGCTCGGGGCCAGGCCGCCGATGACCAGCCCGCCGGCGAACAGCACGATGCCGAGCACGTAGGGCGGGGCCGGCCCGCGCCGGTCGGCCTCCGCGCCGGCCACCACCAGGCCGATCATGGTGCCGAGGAAGAACGCGCTGGTCACCCAGCCGTACAGCCGGAGGCCGCTGAGGTCGTCCTTGATCGTCGGCAGGATCGTGATGACCGCCAGCGCCTCGAAGGCGACCAGGGTCACGGTCAGCACCAGGCCGATCGTGAGCGCCCGCCGCGCCGGCGCGAACAGCCCGGCGGCCGCCGTCGCCGGCTCCGCCACCGGGCGACGCGCCAGCGTGGAGCTGCGCTGCCACCAGCGACCCGTCACAGCCTCCCTTCGCAGACCTCGCCCACTGTAGCGACGGCCGTCAGGGCGGGCGTTCAGACGGCCGCCGCGATCTCGAAGGCGCTGGTGAAGGTCGCGCCCGGCGCCAGCACGCGCAGGCCGAGGCCGTTGTTGAGGGCGTTCGGGGCGCAGGTGTAGGGCTCGATGGCGATCGCCCGGCGCCGCGCGGCCACGTCCGGCAGGGTGTCGCCGGTGTACACCTGGAGGAACCGCTGCGCCTCGTCGAGCAGGACGGTCACGCGGGGACCGCCGTCCGGCGCGGAAAGCTCGATCCGGGCGAGACCGTCGGGGTCGCGGATCAGGTCGGTGAAGCCGGTGTCCATCGCCGTGACTCCGATCGGCCGGGCGAGGCGGAAGTCGAACGGCGTGGAGGTCACGGTGGCCCGGCCGGTCGGGATCAGCCGGGGGTTGGTCAGGAAGTAAGTCTGCGCCGGCAAGCGCAGGGCGACGTCGTCGATACGCGGGATCCCGACGCGGAGGTAGGGGTGGAAGCCGGCCCCGTAGGGCGCCGGGCCGGCGCCGAGGTTGCGGACCGTCTGGCGCACCCGCAGCCCGCCCGGGGTCAGGGTATAGGCGACCCGCAGCGACAGGATGAACGGATAGCCCTCGCGCGCGTGCAGCACCAGTCCCATGACCAGGCGGCTGGGGCTGTGGCTGAGCGGCGCCCAGTTGAGCCAGCGCACCAGCCCGTGCATGGCGTTGCCGCGGTCGGTCTCGTCGAGCGGGAGCTGCTGGGCCTTGCCGTGGAAGACGTAGCGCCCGTGGTCGACGCGGTTGGGGAAGGGGATGAGCACCTGGCCGCGGGTGGCGTCGGGGAGGCGGTCGCGCGGGAAGCCGTCGAGCACCTGGAGCCCGCTCGCCTCGAGCACGCGCAGGGTCGCGCCGACCTCGGTGACGACCGCGCGGACGCTGCCGCGAGCCAGCTCGAGCTGGCGTCCCGTCGGCAGCACCTCGCCGCGGCGGTCACCGCCCTCGACCGGGCGGCCATCGGCCCGGGACCGCTCGAGCAGCCTCTGGCGACCGAGCCGAGTGTCCTCGGGCTGCTGCTCCCGTGAGCGGTCGTCCATGTACCGCACCTCCCTGGGCTCCCGCTGGCCCGCCGAGAGCTGGCTGACTGGTTAAATGGAAGTAGTTCGCGTCTTTCGCGTGTATTGAGATATCGTAACCTGCTTCCCGGCCGCTGGGGACCCCGCCTGCTACGATCGACCATGCGGCCGGGCGGCCCGGGTCTATGGTCTCCTGGTCCATGGTCTCCTGGTCCATGGGGGACGATGGGGCGGCTAGCACTGGCAGGGTTGAGCAGCGCCGAGGTCCGCGAGCGGATCGCGCGTGGCCTCTTCAACGACGTGCCCGAGGCGCCAACGCGGACCTTTGGCCAGATCGTCCGGGCGAACGTCCTCACCCGGTTCAACCTGCTGCTCGGATCGCTGCTGGCGGTGATCCTGGTGGTTGGCCCGTTGCAGGACTCCCTCTTCGGTGTCGTGCTGGTCTCCAACGCCCTGGTCGGGATTGTCCAGGAAGTCCGCGCGAAACGCACCCTCGAGCGGCTGGCCCTGATCAACGCGCCGAGAGCAAGGGTCGTGCGGGACGGCGAGCGCCACGAGGTCGACCTCGGCGAGGTCGTGCTCGACGACGTGATCCAGGTCGGGCCCGGCGAGCAGGTCGTGGTCGACGGCGAGGTGCTCGACTCGCTCGGCCTCGAGGTGGACGAGTCGCTGCTCACCGGCGAGGCCGACCCGGTCGCCAAGGCCCCGGGCGAGGAGGTCCTCTCCGGCAGCTTCGTGGCCGCCGGGAGCGGTGCCTACCGCGCCACCCGGGTCGGCCGCGACGCCCACGCCGCCCGCCTGGCCGAGCGCGCCAGGAGCTTCACCCTGGCGCGCTCGGAGCTGCGCGCCGGCATCGACCGCATCATCACCTTCGTCACCTGGGTGCTGGTCCCCACCGCCGCGCTGCTGTTCGCCACGCAGCTCACCGCGGGCCACTCGGACCTCCGCGGCGGGCTGCGCGGCGCGGTCGCCGGCTCGGTCGCCATGGTGCCCGAGGGCCTGGTGCTGCTCACCAGCGTGACCTTCGCGGTGAGCGTGGTGCGCCTCGGCCGCCGCCAGGTGCTGGTGCAGGAGCTGCCGGCGGTGGAGATCCTGGCCCGGGTCGACGTGCTCTGCTTCGACAAGACCGGCACGATCACCGTCGGCGACCTGGCCGTGCAGGAGCTGGTGCCGCTGTCTGGGAGGGTGGGAGGGCCGGAGGGAGGCGGCGGCTCCTCGGCGGCCGCCGTGCTCGGCGCCATCGCCGCCACCGACCCGAACCCCAACGCCACCCTGCGCGCCATCGGCGCCGCCTTCCCCGCTCCCAACGGCTGGACGGCCAGCGCCGTGGTCCCCTTCTCGTCGGCCCGCAAGTGGAGCGCGGCCAGCTTCGGCGACCGTGGCAGCTTCGTGCTCGGCGCCCCTGAAGTGCTCCTGCCCGGACCCGGTGAGCTGCTGCGCCGCACCGAGGCCATCGCCGTGGAGGGCCGCCGGGTGGTGCTGCTCGCCGAGGCCAACGGCGCGCCCGCGCTCGACGGCCAGCTCCCCGACAGCCTCGCGCCGCAGGCGTTCGTGGTGCTCGGCGACCGGGTCCGCGACGACGCCGCAGGCACCATCGCCTACTTCCTCGAGCAGGGCGTGCGCACCAAGGTCGTCTCCGGCGACCACCCCCGCACGGCGGCGGCGGTCGCCCGCCAGGTCGGCATCCCCGGTACGGAGGAGCCGGTGGACGCCCGCACCCTGCCCCACGACGCCGACGACCTCGCCGGCGTGCTCGAGCGGCGCTCTGTCTTCGGGCGGGTCGTGCCCGACCAGAAGGAGGTCATGGTCAAGTCGCTGCAGTCGCGCGGGCACGTGGTGGCCATGACCGGCGACGGGGTCAACGACGTCCTCGCCCTGAAGGACGCCGACATCGGCATCGCCATGGGCAGCGGCAGCCCGGCCTCGCGAGCGGTCGCCCAGCTCGTGCTGCTCGACAGCCGCTTCGCCACCCTTCCGCACGTGGTCGCCGAGGGCCGCCGGGTGATCGCCAACATCGAGCGGGTCGCCAAGCTGTTCGTCACCAAGACCGTGTACGCGACCGCGCTGGCGGTCGCCGTGGGCATCGCGCGTCTGCCGTTCCCCTTCCTGCCCCGCCAGCTCACGCTGGTCGGCAGCCTCACCATCGGCATCCCCGGGTTCTTCCTGGCGCTGGAGCCGAACCTGCAGCGCGCCCGACCCGCGCTGGTCCGGCGCGTGATCGCCTTCGCCGCGCCCGCCGGGCTCATCGCGGCCAGCGCCACGCTGCTCGCCTACTGGCTCGCCCACCGCAGCCCCGAAGTCTCGCTCGAGCAGGCCCGCACCACCGCCACCATCACCCTGACCGGTGCCGGCCTGCTGGTGCTGTGGTCGCTGTCCCGACCGTTGAACCTTCTGCGGCTGACCGTGATCGCCGCAATGGTGGGCGCCATGGCCGGCATCCTCGCCATCCCCTGGTTGCGCGGGCAGTTCGCCCTGGCCCTGCCGCCGGCTCCGGTGCTGGTCGGCGTGGCCGTCCTGCTCACGATCGTCGGCGTGGTGGTCGAGCTGCTGCCCCGCCGGCTGACCTGACGGCCGGACCGCGGCGAGCTTCGCCGCGGCCAGCGCCGGCTTGACATTGAACGGGCTGGTTTGACAGGGTACGCCCGTCGTTGGCCATCCCCCCGGAGCTCTCGACGGGCCAGCGGCGATAGCGACCTGCCGGTCGGGTGCCCTGACAGGGCACTCGGCGTTGTTGCGTCGTCGACCCTCGGTCCCCCGAGCGAGAGGCTGGCACGGTGCGAGACGAGCGAACCTCTGGACGTAGGGCAGCCCCCCAGCACGCCCGGCCGACTTCGTCCTGGATCGCGAACCTGCGCATGGTCGGCCTGATCGTGCTGCCGCTGGTGCTGGCGTGGTTCCTGCTGCCCGCGCAGGCCCGGCCGCTCGGCCCTGGCGCCGAGCGGCCCAAGTCGGCCGAGCGCTCGATCCAAGCCAATGCCGCCCGGGTCGGCCAGATCGTCGGTGGTGGCGACCAGGGCGCCACCGCCTCTGGGCACCCGGCCACGACCCGCGTCAAGCGCAGGCCCCCGGCGACCACGCGCACCACCGCCGCGCCGACCACCAGCGCCGCACCCACGACGACCAGACCGCCCAGGACCACCGCCGCGCCCTCGTCCTCGAGCGCTCCGGCGACCAGCCGGGCCCCAACGGTCGCCGAGCGCATCACCCAGGATCTCTTCAGCCGGCTGAACGCCGAGCGCAAAGCCCGCGGGCTGGCCGCCCTGACCTGGGATGGCAGCCTGGCCGACATGGCTGCCGACTGGTCAGGTCACATGGCCGCCACCGGCGACTTCTCCCACCGCGACCTGAGCACCGCCTCGAGCCTCCCCGGCATCGACAAGTTCTCCGCCCTCGGCGAGAACATCGCCTGGGTGGAGGGTTATCCAAACGAGGCGTACCAGCTCCACATCGGCTGGATGCGATCGGATGGCCACCGCAGCAACCTGCTGCAGCCGGGCTTCGACTCGGTTGGGATCGCCGTGGTCTGTTCGGGCGGTCGCGCCTGGGCCACGCAGAACTTCGGCCGTCTGGACAGCTCCGACGCGCCGCCGATGACCTCGGACACACCGCCCGAGGACCCGATCGTGGCGACTGCCCTGGACGGTCTGCACTGTTAGGATCGTGGTCATGCAGCCCATCACGTCCTCGCCGCCCCCGCATCCCGACATAGCGCCGCTCGCGTCGCTGCTGGGGACGTGGCGTGGCGAGGGCGAGGGCCACTATCCGACCATCGCGTCGTTCCGCTACCGCGAGCAGGTGCGCTTCTGGCACGTCGGCAAGCCGTTCCTCGCCTACGAGCAGCGCACCTGGGCGGCTGACGACCAGCGCCCGCTGCACTCCGAGAGCGGCTACTGGCGCGCCGGGCCGGACGGCCACGTCGAGGTGGTGCTCGCGCACCCCACCGGCATCGTCGAGGTGCTCGAAGGCCGGCTCGAAGCTGGCCGCATCGACCTGACCAGCCGCGCGGTGGTCGGCACCAGCAGTGCCAAGCGGGTCAGCGCCATCGAGCGGCACCTCGAGCTCGGCGACGGTCTGCTCCGCTACACGCTGGCCATGGCCGCCGTCGGCGAGCCGCTTCTCCCCCACCTGGCCGCCGAGCTGCGCCGGGTGGAGTGACCGGCCGGTCAGGCGCCCCAGCTCGACATGTCACGCCCATGATGCATGATTGCCGCCAATGCCCCTACACGGAGGGATACCGCGGCTCGGATGATGGCCCGCTCACATGCGCTGCTCGGCGCCGCCGGCTGGCTCGCCGCCGCCCCGGTGGTCGCCAGCGCGACCCGGCACCCGCTCGATCCCCTCACGCTCGCGGCCAGCGCACCTCAAGTCAGGTGCCGATGCGCCAGCTCGAGAGGTAGGCGAGCTGGCGCTCGGTGAGGTCGTCCCAGCGCACGCCGACGGAGCGGAGCTTGTGGCGGGCGACGCGGTCGCTGATCGCCGGCGGCACGGCGTGGACACCCGCCTCCAGCGAGCTGCCCTCAGCCACCAGGTACTCCACGGCCAGCGCCTGGGTGGAGAAGCTCAAGTCCATGATCTCCGCCGGGTGGGCCTCGGCGCATGCCTGCCCCACCAGGCGGCCCTCGGCCAGCACGATGATCCGCTTGCCGCCCGGCAGCAGGTGCTCGACCACGTCCGGCCGCACGGCCCTGGACCCGGTCGCACGGGCGCGCAGGCCCTCCAGGTCGATCTCCACGTCGAAATGGCCGGAGTTGCAGACGATCGCGCCGGACTTCATCGCCTCCAGGTGCTCGAGCCGGATCGCGTCGCGGTTACCGGTCACGGTGACGAACAGATCGCCGACCTCGGCAGCCTCGGCCATGGGCAGCACCTGGTAGCCCTCCATGACCGCCTCGAGTGCCTTGATCGGGTCCACCTCGACGACCACCACCCGCGCGCCCATGCCGCGGGCCCGCAGTGCCACTCCGCGGCCACACCAGCCGTAGCCGACGACCACCAGCACCGACCCGGCCAGCAGCACGTTGGTGGCACGCAGGATCCCGTCGATGGTGTTCTGCCCGGTGCCGTAGCGGTTGTCGAACAGGTGCTTGGTGTCGGCGTCGTTCAGCGCGACCATCGGGTAGCGCAGCGCCCCGTCGCGCGCCATGTTCCGTGCCCGCAGCACGCCGGTGCTGGTCACCTCGGTGCCGCCGACGATGCCGGGCAGCAGCTCTGGCCGCTGGGCGTGGATGGTGGCGGTGAGGTCGGCGCCATCGTCCACGATCAGCGTGGGCCGGCTGGCCAGCACCTCCTCCACCTGCCGGTAGAAGGTGTCACGGTCGCAGCCGTGGATGGCGAAGACCTGCGCCCCGAGGTCGGCCTGGATGGACGCGGCCACGTCGTCCTTGGTCGACAGCGGGTTGGAGCCGCACAGCGCCAGCTCGGCGCCGCCGGCCACCAGCGTCCGGCAGAGGTTGGCGGTCTCGGTGGTGACGTGCAGGCAGGCGCCGATGCGCACGCCCCGTAGTGGCCGCCTGCGCTCGAAGTCCTCCTGGATGGCGCGCAGGACGGGCATGCGCCCGGCCGCGAACTCGACCTTGCGGCGCCCCTCAACAGCCAGGTCCGGATCCTTGAGCATGCTCACTGTTGGCTCTCCCTAGCTCGCGAGCCGCAGCAGGCGCTGCGCCTTGCGTGTCTCGAAGTCGAGGGCCGCGACAGGCGACGCCTCCTTGCGGCGGGCGAGCCGGCCGAGCGCGTGGAGCTCGCCGGCCACCTCGGAGTCGGAGAGCGCGCGCAGCGCGAACGCGACCGCTGCCGGCGTCACGCCGTGGCGCCGCTCGATCTCCTCCGCGAAGGCGGCCGCGAGCAGGTCCCGCTCGTCGTAGCTGCGGTAGCGGTTCGCGCCGCGGCGCGGCGCCAGCAGCCCCAGCGCCTCGCGGTAGCGCAGCATCCGCGGGGTGGTGCCGAGCCGCGCCGCCGCCGCCCCGACCACCTCGCTCGTCCCCGGCCGGATGCCATGCCGCAGCGCAAGCCGCTCGATCTCGATCGCCATGGTGTGCACGCTAGCAACCTTGACAATTTATTGTCAAGGTTGCGCCGCGGCTGGACGCGGGATCCCGTGGTCGTGCTTTGGTGCTTTGCCGCACCCCGTCGCCCGGGCGGGGGATGGCTGAGGCCGGGTCCCGCGGCCGGGGCGGAACCCCGGATCGGGCCTCTGGACATTTCGAGATGCTTATCGGGTACTGGGAGGGGTTCGTTATCCTGCAGGGGGCGGATCGCCGCGGCGGGAGGCGAGCTGGGACGAGACGTGGGGAGAGCGCAGGCCACATGGAGAGCGTGGGGTTCCGGGTGCGAGCCGCCTGCGGCCTCGCCGGACCGGTCGCCTTCACGGCGGCCTGGGTTGCGAGCACCCTGCGCCAGGCCGGCTACTCCATCGCTGCGGAGCATCTGAGCGGTCTGGCCGCTCCCGACGCTCGCGATCCGGAGATCATGGTCGCCGGGTTCGTCGGTCTCGGTGCCTGCACCATCGCGTTCGGCTCCGCGCTCCGGGAGGCTCTGGGTGGCCGCGGGCGCGCCGGGCGGGGACCGGCGCTGGTGCAGGCGGCCGGGATCGCGACCGTCGCCGCGGGCCTGCTGCGACGCGACCGGATGCTGCTGCACCCCTCGGATGCGGTCAGCGGCCAGTCCTGGCACAACCACGGCCACGACCTGGCCAGTGGGGTGATCTACGCTTCGCTGCTGGTGGCACCGCTGCTGCTCGCTCGGCGCTTCCGCGGTGACCCGGAGTGGGATGCCCTGCGACCGTCGGCGGTCGCCACCGCGGCCGGCACGACCGTGCTGCTCGGTCTGTTCTGGTCCCGCACGGTTGAGCCGTGGAACGGCGTCGTCCAGCGGGTCGCCGTCGCCGTCCCGCTCGCGGCGATGGCCGCGCTCGCCCTGGAGCTGCTCGGCCAGTGGCCGGCGCGCCGTGGGGCGGGGCCGCGTCCCGGCACCCGATGACGCGCCGGCCCGCGGCGCTCCGCCCGCCGCCACTCCGCCATCCCCACGACCGGGAGATCCTGCGGCTGGCGCTGCCGTCGCTCGGCGCGCTCGTGGCCGAGCCGCTGTTCCTGCTGGCCGACTCCGCGATCGTCGGCCGCCTCGGCACGCTGACGACACTGGTCTACCTGTGCGTCTTCCTGGCCTTCGGCACCACTGCCGCGGTCGCCCGCCGGCTTGGCGCCGGCGACCTGCGAGGCGCCATCAGGCAGGGCATCGACGGCATCTGGCTCGCCATCGGCCTCGGCACCCTGCTGCTGCTCGCCGCCCTGCCGCTGGTCCCGTGGCTGGTCGACGCACTCGGAGCCTCTCTCGCCGTGCATCCATACGCCGTCACCTACCTTCGCATCAGCCTGCTCGCCGTGCCGGCGATGCTGGCGGTGCTGGCGGGCACCGGGGTGCTGCGCGGGCTCCAGAACACCCGCACTCCACTTGCCGTCGCGGTCGGCGCCAATGTCGTGAACCTCGCGCTCAACGCCTGGCTGGTGCTGGGCCTGCACTGGGGCATCGCCGGCTCGGCGATCGGCACGGTGCTGGCGCAGTACGGCAGCGCGCTCGCCTACCTCGCCGTCACCCTCCGCGCCGCGCGCCGGCACAAGGTCCCGCTGCGCGCCGACCGCGCCGGCATCCGCGCCTCGGCCGCGTTAAGCCTGGCGCTGCTGGTGCGGACGCTGACGCTGCGCGCGGTCCTGCTGGCCCTGACCGCGGTCGCCGCGCGTATCGGCGACGCCGAGGTGGCCGCACACCAGATCGCGTTCGGGGTGTGGTCGCTGCTCGCACTGGCCTTGGATGCGATCGCGATCGCAGGGCAGGCGATCACCGGCCGCTACCTCGGCGCCGCCGACGTCGCGGGCACGCGCAGCGCCACCCGGCGCATGGTCGAGTGGGGCGTGCTGGCCGGCGTCGTGCTCGGCCTGCTCGTGCTGCTGGTCCGCCCGTTCCTTCCGAGCCTGTTCAGTGCCGACGCCGAGGTGCGTGCGCTGTTGCTCGCCGTGCTCGTCGCGGTCGCGGTCCTGCAACCGGTCTGCGGCGTCGTCTTCGTGCTCGACGGCGTCCTGATCGGTGCCGGCGACATGCGCTACCTCGCCGTCGCCGGGCTCCTCACCATGCTGGCGTTCCTGCCGGGCGCCTACGCCGCGCTCGCCCTCGACCGCGGGCTGATCGCCCTGTGGGCTGCGTTCGGCGTCTTCATGCTCGCCCGCCTGGTCACGCTGACGCTGCGGGCACGCGGCAGCGCCTGGCTGGTCACCGGGGCGCTCCCGCGTCGCCCGTGAGGGTCACCAGGCGCTCAGCCGTGCAACTCGGCGAGGACCTTCTCGGCGTGGCCGTCGGCCCTGACGTTGTACCAGGCGCGCTCGACCCTGCCCTGCTCGTCGAGCAGGAAGGTCGAGCGGATCACCCCGACGCTGGTCCTGCCGTAGAGGGTCTTCTCGCCCCAGGCGCCGTAGGCCTCCATGACCTGATGGTCGAGGTCGGACAGCAGGGGGAAGCGCAGGCCGTACTTCTCGCGGAACTTGCGGTGACTGTCGCCGTCGTCGGCGGAGATGCCGAGCACCGGGACGCCGATGCGCTGAAATGCCTGCAGGTTGTCGTTGAACTGGCAGGCTTCCGCGGTGCAGCCAGGGGTGTCGTCCTTGGGATAGAAATAGACGACCACTTTGTTGCCCTTGAGGTCGTCGAGGGAGGCGAGCTTACCGTCCTGGTCGGGCAGGCTGAACGACGGCGCCGCCGCGCCCGGCTCGAGTTTGGCCATGTGGGTCCTCGCTTACGGGTCGGAGGTTCGGTTGCTCCCCCGACTGTATTTCCTGACGGCGAACGCCGCACGGCGCTGTCCACAGGGTCGCGGACCTTGCCGGGGGCGTGGTGGTGCTTTGCCGTGTGGGTGCCGCCTTGCCGCGCACGTGTCGCTGGGGCGCCCGGTTTGGGGGGTTCGTGGAGCGATCTGCGCGGCAGAGCTGCACTGGCGCGGCAGAGCACCGCCTCCTGCGCGGCAAGTGACCGTTACGCAGAGTTGCACCCCACCGGGGGGCCGGCTTCGCCGTCAGCTCCGGTAGACGAGCATCGGGGTGCCGAGCGCGAGGCGGTCGTAGAGCCTGTCCATGGCTGTGGTGGTGATGCGGATGCAGCCGTGGCTGGCGGGGAACGGCGGCACGCTCGGCGCTCCGTGCAGGGCGAAGCCGCCGACGAAATAGGCTGGCCGGTAGAGGAGGCCCAGCGGGCTGCGGTGCCAGCCGTTGATCTTGCGCTCGATGTGGAAGCTGCCCTCTGGGGTGTGGGCGATGCGGACGTCGCCGTCGACCACGTACTGCAGTCCCGAGGCTGAGGAGGCATCGAGGATCTCCTCGATGGCGGCATTCTTGACGACGTAGACGACCTGGAGCGTGAGGTCGGCCTCAATGTGGAAGCCGTGGCGCGAGCGGGGGCTCGGCCGCCGAGGGTGCTCCAGCGCCTTCAGGGTCTTCGGTCCGGCGACTCCGTCGCGGTCGAGGTGGTTGACCTTCTGGAAGGCGACCACCGCGTGGTGGGTCTCGGAGCCGAGCTCGCCGTCCGGCTCGTGGACCTGGTAGCCCAGCGCCGCGAGGCGCCGCTGCAGGGCGAGCACGGCCGCGCCGTGGTCGCCGAGGCGTAGCGTCGACGGCGGCGCGGGCCCGGTGCTCTTCGTCGGCCGGCTGCCGCGGGAACCCTTGGCCCCGCCGGAACCCTTGGCCCCGCCGGGGCCGGTCGTGGTCGAGCCGGCTGCGACCTTCGCGGGCGACGCCGATGAACGCTGTCCCGCCGCGGACCGGCTCGAGCCGTCGCCTTCAACATGGGTGACCGCCGAATGGCAGGCCGCCAGCGCCACGGCGACGACCAGTGCGACTGCGAGCAGCCCGGCGGTTCGCGAAGCTCTCCCCCACAGCGCCATGCGCACTCGCCACCCCCTCGTGGGTGCAAGCCGGACACGTCCCCCGAATGGGCCCAGCTCAATGAAGAAGCCTGCCCAAGGATCCCACGCGGCATTCCTCTTGGTGCCAGCAATCGTCGACGCCGGCGGTCACGAGGGCGTAACGGTTTCCGCATGAGGTCTGAACCGGAAGGTCACGGCTCCGCGGCGAGCTCCGCGGCGAGCAGCGAGCACGACCCGGCCACGTGCTCTGGAGTGGGCATGGCGGGCAGGGTGGTGGTGAGCCAGCGCTCGGCGTAGCGGCCGGCGACGCGGGCGGCGCGGTCGTCGTGCTCGTCGCGGGCGAGGCGGTGCGCGGCATGTCCGGTGAGCAGGCTCGCGGCGCAGGCCCGGCCGAGCCGGAGCGCGAAGTCGCGCATGTGCGCCTGGAGCACGTCGCCGTCCACCAGCGTCCAGCCCCGGACGTCCTTGGCGAGCGCCTCAGCCGAGCGCTCGACCAGATCGCCGGTGACGCCGAGGCCGGCCGGGAGTGGTCGAGCGCTCCGCAGCGACACGGCGCGCTCCGATACCTCCTCGAGCAGCGCCGTGACCGCCTCGTCCTTCAGCTCGGCGCGCAGCAGGTCGAGGCTCAGCACGTTGGTCGTCCCCTCCCAGATCGGCAGCACCTGCGCGTCGCGGAGCAGGCGCGGGACCCCGGTGTCCTCGATGTAGCCGGCGCCGCCGAAGGCCTCGACCACCTCGCTCGCGTGGGCCACGGCGTCCTTGCCGGTGAGAAGCTTGACCGTGGGGATCAGCGCGCGCAGCGCGCGCTGCTCGGCATCGCCCGCCAAGCCGTGCTCGAGCCTGCCTTCCAGCTCCATCGCGCGGGCCGCCAGCGCGAACGCCGCCTCCGCCTCCACCGCGAGCGCGGCCAGCGTCTCACGGTGCAGTGGCAGGTCCAGCAGCGGCCGGCCGAAGGCCTCGCGCACCCGCGCGTACGCAACCGCCAGGTCGACCCCACGGCGCATGCCCGCGGCCGCGTTGATCGCGTTGTGCGCCCTGGTCACGTTGAGCATCCCGGCCATCTTCCTGAGGCCACCCTCGACGCCCCCGACCGGTGTGGCGGCGGCGCCCGCGAGCGTCAGCTCGGCGGTCGGCAGCGCTCGCGTGCCGAGCTTGTCCTTCAGCCGGTTGACGAGGATCGTCGTGCCGACCTGCGGCTCGCCGCTGCTGGGGTCGACGCGCTCCACCAGGAACAGGCCGAGGCCACGGCTCCCTTCCGCGGCGCCCTCTGGCCTGGCGAGCACCAGCGCGCAGTCCGCCGTCGCCGCCGAGGTGAACCACTTGACGCCGTGCAGGCGCCAGCGCCCCTGCTGGTCCCGCCGCGCGACGGTCGAGTGGCGGGACAGGTCGGAGCCGCCCTCGCGCTCGGTCATCCACTGGCCCGAGGTCCAGGCACGCTCCGGGTCACGCGACGCCAGCCGCGGCACCACCCGCTCGCGCAGCTCGGCGGGCGCGTGGTCGCTGAGCACGCGGGCCGCGGCGTCGGTCATCGCCACCGGGCAGGCATAGATGGCGGCGGAGGGCGCGTACAGGTGCAGCAGCGCGTGCTGGACGATGCGGTCGTGGGGGCCGTGGCGGTGCTGGTACGGCAGGGCGGCGAGGCCGGCCCGCACCTGGGCGACGTGCAACGCCCGCCAGGCGCTGCTGACCTCGATCCGGTCGACCCGCCGGCCCCAGGGGCTGTAGCGGACCAGCCGCGGCGGCGAGGCCTCGGCCTCGCCGGCCAGCCGGGCGAGCTCGCCCGCGGCGGCCTCCCCCATCCCGTCGAGCTCGGGCTCGACCTGGGCCCGGACCTCGGCCGGCAGCAACCGCTCGAGGTGCTCGCGCAGCGCCACGTCGGTGCGGTAGGTGTTGGTCAGTGCCGGCGGCTGCTGGAAGAAGCTGTCTGGCTGCACCGGTAGGTCCCCTCAGGACGTGGCCGGCGGCTCGAGCTCGTTCAGCAGCTCGAACAGCCGGGCGAAACGGTTGATCGTCGATCGGCCAAGGCCGGGCAACAGGTTGGCCTGGTTGACGAGCAGGAAGCGCGCGGGCCGGTAGCGGTCGACCGGACGGCCGAGGGCGCCCTCGATGCGCGTGACGAGCGAGCCGCGCCCCTTGGGCAGCTCGTCGGCGCGCGGCGGCTCCACCCCGGACCAGCGCAGCAGCTCCAGGTAGAAGCTCTCCTCGAAGAGGTCCTCCAGGCCCGCCTCGCTGCTGCCGGTCAGCTCGGTGAGCGGCACCAGCCGCTCGGGCAGGAGCAGGCCGCCCCGCAGCAGCCCGGTGACCTCCGGGTGGCCGGCCCCGAGGCTGAGCAGGACGGCGGCGCGCAGCGGCGTGCCGAGCAGCATGGCCACGGCGGGGAGGGCGTGCAGCCCTCCGGCTGGGACCGGCACCCACCGCGGGTCCAGGCCGTGCCTGCCGGCGTCGCGCAGGTAGGCGCTCATGAGCTCAAGGTAGAGCACGTCCGCCGGCCCGGGGACCAGCAGGGTGTCCGACCCCGCGCCGAGCTGGCCGGCGACCCGCGAGGCGAGCGCCGCCTGCAGGGGCGCGAGAGTGTCGCGGCAGGTCACCCCGTCCAGAGTCCGCACCTTGGTGCCCTCGTCGGCGAGGTCCTCGACCGTGCGCACGCGGTGCAGCGCGTCGGGGTCGACCATGAACGGCGAGTGGGTGGTGTAGACGACCTGGTGACGAGGGGCGAGCTGCTCGCGGAGGTAGCGCAGGAGGTCGGCCTGGGCGGCGGCGTGCAGCCCGAGCCCGGGCTCGTCGAGCAGCACGATCACCTGGTCGGCGTCGCGCAGCTCCAGGAAGGCCGCCACGAACGAGAAGAACCAGACGAACCCTTCCGATCGCTCGCCGAAGTTCATGGTGACGCGATGCCGCTGGTCACGGATGCGGATGTCGAGGAACGGGCCGGGTCCGGCGCCGGACAGGCTGGACCCTGGGCCGGTCATGCCGGGGCGGAAGTCCACGTCCAGTTCGACGGCGAGGTCGCGGCTCTGGCTCCAGTAGCGGAGCACCTCCTCGCTGATGCGGTCGGCCGCCGCCTCCAGGGCGACCTTGCGCCGCTCGTAGGCGGACTCGGCAAAGTCCTCGGCGTCCACGCCGGCCAGGCGCAGCAGCGAGCGGGCGGTCCGCTCCCCCGCCGTGAGCTGGCCGGCGGGCAGGGTCTGCAGCCGCGGGATCGACACCCGGCCCGGCAGCACGCTGTAGTGGCTGAAGTAGAGCGAGCGGGGCAGGCGCTCCATCAGGAAGGCGACCAGCTCCCTGCCGTCGCCACGGGCACGGGCGGCCTCGTCCTGCTGGACGATCAGCCGGCGCCGGCCCGAGTAGGAGCGCTCGAGGCGGACCTCGCGCGAGCTCATCACCCCCGGGCCGAACCTGGCCCAGAGCGCCTCGACGTCCTCGTCGCGCAGCTCGAAGGTGGCCGACACCGGCACCGTGTCCGCGACCATGGCCCGCTCGCGGGCGCGCAGGCTGCGCGGATAGTCGCGCAGCTCGTCGAAGTGCTGCGGGTCGCCCGCAACGGGGTTGGCGCGCGCGAGCGCCTCCAGGAACGCCGTCTTGCCGCTCTCGTTCCTGCCGACCAGGCAGGTCACGTCCGGCTCGAAGCGGACGACACCCGAGTCGTCGATGCTCTTGAACTTCCTGACGGACGCCGAAGTGAGGAGCATGGCCGGCCCCAGACCGATTCCCCCCCTGCATGGCAAGCAAGATCCTAATCAAGCACGGCGCCGAGCGCCTCCCCCATGGAGAGCCCGTTCTTCCCCCTTCCGAGCATTTCGACTGGATGCGATTTGACTCGCCGGTGCACTTTTCGAGACGCTCCCTCGCGTATGTCGACCAGGCGAAAGGATCCAGCGTGACCCAGCCAGACGTCAGCGCGTCCGCCAGCTCAGAGGCCACCTCGAGCACGCGGTCGGCAATCTCCCACGCTGGCAACAACAGGCAGGTCGACCCCGACCGGTCTGCGCGCCATCTCGGCGGTGGCGGTTCGGTACAGCTCGCCGAGCTCGAGGAAGTCGACGTCCGCACTGTCTTCCAGCGTGACGGCGACGGGTTCTCGGGCTGGCTGGCCGGCAACCTCGACAGGCTGGCCAAGGAGATCGGCATCACCGGTCTGCGTGACGTGGGCCGCGACATCGGGGTCGGTTCCTTCACCGTGGACATCCTGGCCCAGACCGACAAGGGCAGGCGGGTCGCGGTCACGAACCAGCTCGAGCCGAGCGACCACATGCACCTCGGCCAGGTGGTCACCTTCGCGGCGGGGCTGGACCTGTCGGCGGTGATCTGGATCACCACCAAGGTCAGCGAGGAGCACCGCGCGGTGCTCGACTGGCTCAACACCCACAGCGACGACGACGTGCGCTTCTTCGCGGTCGAGCTGCGCCTGCTGCGCATCGGCAACTCGCTGCCGGCGGCGGTCTTCAACGTCGCCGCCAGGCCGAACGACTGGCAGAAGGTGGCGCGCCAGCGCCAGCGGGTGAGCGCGCCGTTCAACTCGCGCGTGCGCGAGTTCTGAGCCACAGTCCTTCTGCGCCCGCCGCGACCACGTCGTGACCAGGCTGATGCTGGTGGTGGTGTGAGCGTCAGCTGGGCTCGCACTCGTCGTCGAGGCGCCAGCGCGCCGCCGGACCGACCCTGACGGCGTCCGCGGACGCAGAAGGACTGCCATTGCCGTTGCCGTTGCCGCCGTCCTCCAGCTCCTCCAGGTCCACCAGCGACGCGCCGGTGTAGGCGAGGTCGTAGTAGCGGTACAGCGCAGCCTCGTCCTGCGGCCACAGCCGGCCGGTCGGCGGCATGCCCGGAGCCCGCAGCACGGTCGCCCGGTGGTACGGGACCCGGATGGCGCCCGCCTCCTCGCGGGCCTCGGCAACCGGGACGAAACTGGTGCTCCATTCGGCGTCCGGGAGGTCGAGCAGCACCCATCCGGGCTGATCGCTCTCGGCGTCGTAGTAGACCTCGATCACGGAGCCGATCTGATAGCCCTCGCGATCGACGACGACGCGCTGCTTCCACGCGCGCACTACATCGAATCCCGGCATGGTCCCCCCACAATTTGTAGGCATCGCCCGGACCGGGCGACACGCGGCTTCTGCGGCGCGGATGTTACCTGGACGGTCTGTCCACAAAACAGTCTGCTTTGAGATGGCTGACCGATTGAAGGGATTCTCCGGGGGAAAACGCCTCGTCTGGACGACATCGACGACTCAAGCGGGCGATGGTCGTGTGGGGCATCTGGAGGACACCAGCCCGGCAGAACCGCCAGCAGTCGTCAGTTCGTGAGCGCCCGGCTCTCGGCCAGCTCGCCGTCGCCGTCGCCGGCGGGGCCGGCGGCACTCTTGAGCATCTCGCTGGGACACTGGCGCTCGCTGCCGCCGGCGCGGGCCGCCGCGTTCACCTTCTCGAGCAGCCTGGCGAGCATACCGACCTCCTCGCCGTCCAGGTGACGGGCGAAGTGCTCCTGGATGCCCCGCAGGTGCACCGGAGCGGCACGGCGCAGGGCCCGCCTGCCCTCGTCGGTGAGGACGGCGAAGGCGCCGCGGCGGTCCGACGGGCAGCGCTCGCGGCGCACCAGGCCGGCTCCCTCCATGCGGTCCACCAGGCGTGACAGCCCGCTCTTGGACAGCAGCACGGACTCGGCCAGCTCGAGCATTCGCATCCGCCCGCCGGGCGCGTCGGCCAGCCTGAGGAGCACCTCGAACTTGCTGAGGGCCAGCCCCTGCTCCCGCTCGAGCTCCCGCTCCAGCAGGTCGGTCACGGCGGCATGGGCCTCCAGCAGGGAGCGCCAAGCGGCGAGATGGGCGTCGTCCGGGCGATTGCGCATGTTCCTATGGTAGGGCTCCGCACCAATGCTGGCCTGTGGTCGTGCCCGGGCCGAGCCGCCCGCGGCGCAGGTCGCCCGGGCTCACATCGCCCGCAGCCCCGCCAGGACGCGCTCGAGCAGGGCGCGGTCGGGCTGGGCGGCGGAGCTCACCGGGCGGTGGATGGAGACGAGCCCCTCATCCGCCATGTCGCCGACCAGCACCCTGGTCACCCCGAGCGGCAGGTCGAGATAGGCGGAGACCTCGGCGACGGAGAGCACGTCCTGACACAGTCGCGCGATGGTGCGCTGCTCCAGGCTGAGGCTGGCGCGGTGGGTCCGGCCGAGGGCGGTGGTGGCGACCAGCGACTCCATCTCGAGGTCGGCGTGCCAGGTCCGGGTGCGCCCGCGGGTGACCGCGTAGGCGCGCAGCAGCCGGCTCGGGCCGCTGGCCGGGTCAGCGCCGCGGAGGGTGCGGCGCATCGCTCGGCTCGGCTGCGGGTCCCGCTGGCCGGTGCTCGAAGATCGACGGCGCGAAGCCCGACGGCTCGTCGCCGGAGGGCTCGAAGGCCGAGGGCTTCCGGGATGGCCGCGGGAGCAGCGCGCCGACCGTGGCCGGGCGGGCCTCCCGCTCGACGGGGAGCAGGGCCGTGGGGATCAGCACCAGCGCGGTCACCCCGCCGTACCAGGAGCGGCGGAGCTGGACCCGGATCCCATGGCGCTCCGCCAGCCGACCGACCACATAGAACCCCAGCATGCGCGAGAGCGCGAAGTCGATCTCGGGAGGGTTGGCCAGGCGCTCGTTCGCCGCGGCCAGCTCCTCCTCGCTCATGCCGGCGCCGCGGTCCTCGATCTCCACCAGGTACCCGCCCGCGGCGGCCTGGGTCGTGACGCGCACCTGCGCGTCCGGTGGCGAGAAGTCGATGGCGTTCTCGATCAGCTCTGCCAGCAGGTGCACCAGGTCGCTGGTGACATGGCTGGCCAGCCGCACCTCTTCGCCGCCGCGCAGCTCCACGCGGGTGAACTGCTCCACCTCGGAGCCGGCCGCGCGCACGACGTCGCTCAGCGGGACCGGCTCGCTCCAGCGCTCGGCCGGCTCGGCGCTCGCCAGCACCAGCAGGTTCTCGGCGTTGCGGCGCAGGCGGGTCGCCAGGTGGTCGAGCCGGAACAGCTCGTCGAGCCGGTCGGGGTCGTCGGTCTGGCGCTCCAGCTCCTCGATGAGGTTGAGCTGCCGGTCGATCAGGCCCTGGCTGCGCCGCGCCAGGTTGACGAACATGTCGCCGATGCTCCTGCGCAGTGCCGCCTGCTCGGCGGCAACCCGCACCGCCACCCGGTGGATCGAGTTGAACGCATTCGCCAGGCGGCCGATCTCGTCCCAGGAGACAACCGGCACAGCCGTGGCCGCCTCTTCGGCGATCGCCGTCAGGTCGACCGCCTCGTCCGCCTGCTGCAGCCGCTCGACCACGCGCGGGAGCTGCTGCTCGGCCACCCGGCGCACGGTGCGCTCGAGCAGCAGCAGCGGTCGCGCCATGGACCGCGCCAGCGCCAGCGAGGACCCCACCGCAAGGCCGAGCACCAGCAGCACGACCGCGCTGCCGAGGGTGGCCTGGCGGGCCGCTGCCGTCTTGGCCGCGGCGCTCAGCGTGGCCAGGTCGCCGGCGATGCGCAGCTCGACCTGGTGCAGCAGGTCCACCTTTGCGCCGCTGGCGAGGAACCAGGCCCGCGGCGCCAGGCCGCGCGGCACGTCGCGCCCGCCGAGCGCCGCCTGCCGCATGGACTCGGTCTGCTGGACGTCCGGCCCGGTCACCGTGTGGTCATAGAAGGCTCGCTGCGCCGGGGTGGCGGCGCTGCGCAGCTGGTCGAGCCAGGCCTGCTCCTCGCCTGCCAGGACGGCGAGCCGCTGGTGGTCGGCTGGCGCGAAGCGCCCGGCGGTGAGCGCCGCGAACAGCAGACTCTGCCCCTGCGAGGCCGCCTCCTTGGCACGCGCGATCGCCAGCAGCGCGGCCACGTTGCCGCCGAGGCGGGTGCTGCCGTCCTCGGCGCCGATGTCGCCGATCACCGCGAGGAGCGATTCGAGCAGCCCACTGTAGACCTGCGCCACCTGCTGGGTCTCGACCGGACGGTGGTCAATGGTCCCGCGCAGGCCGGTGAGCTGGTCAAGCCGCCGGGTGGCAGCGGCCAGGTCGCGCCGGAGCTGGCTCGAGAAGCCGCCGCTGTCGAGCGCGCGCACGCTGCGGCGGAACGACTGCAGCGCGGTGTCGGCCAGGGCCCGATCGGCGGCCATCGTTCCGGGGTCGGCGTGCTTGCCGCTGGCCACGTAGCCGCTGGAGCTGGCCCGCTCGCGCTGGAGGGCGTCCACCAGGGCGGTGAGCCCGGAGGCGACCTGGGTCGCGCGGTTCAGCCGGTCGGCCTCCACCCGCCTGGAGACGCTCGTCAGCACCTGCGAAGTCGCGAGGACCGTCAGGGCCAGCAAGGGCAGCACCAGGATCGCCACCAGCTTCGACCGGATCTGCAAGTTACGGAACACTGATCGCACCCCCCAGCGGCGCGGTGACAGCCTCACCGGATGCCAACGGCACCAGCCCATCCAGCCGGCCAAACGAACTAAGAGGGAGAATCTAGTCCAGCGGACTCTCTGGAGCAAATAGCTGAACTTACGCAAACAAATTAGAACAACCAGGAATCTCGTAGTGGTCGATGGCTATGGTTCACGCCGGGTGGCCGAGCCTGTGGAACGGCGGTTGCACGCGGCGCGAGGCTCACCGACCATGTCGGGCGCGGAGGCACATCGCGACCCGGAGGAATGATGAGCGGCACCACCCCAGCGCCATCGCAGTCGAGGCAGCTCGCCGGCGACGGCGACGTGGTGATCGTCGATCAGCTCGTCAAGCGCTACCCCAAGCTGCCGTTCAACGCGGTGGACGGGGTCTCGTTCAGCGTGCGCCGAGGCGAGGTGTTCGGGCTGCTCGGGCCCAACGGTGCCGGCAAGACCACCACCATCGGCGTACTCACCACACGGGTCCGGCCGACCGCGGGACGGGCGCGGGTGGTCGGCATCGACGTCGCCAGGGACCCGGTCGGGGCCAAGCGCGCGCTCGCCGTGGTGCCGCAGCTCAACAACCTGGACCGGTCGCTGTCGGTCAGGCGCAACCTGCTGTTCCACGCCGCCTATTTCGGCATCCCGGAGGCCGAGCGCCTGGCCCGGGCCGACCGTCTCCTGCAGGAGTTCGGCCTGGCGGACCGCGCCGACGACAAGGTCGACCGCTTCTCGGGCGGACAGTCGCAGCGCCTGATGATCGCCCGCGCGCTGATGCACGATCCGCAGGTGCTGTTCCTGGACGAGCCCACCACCGGGCTGGACCCGCAGGCCCGCCTGTTCGTCTGGGACCGCGTCCGCGAGCAGCGCGATCGGGGCGTCACCGTGCTGCTCACCACCCACGACATGGACGAGGCCGCCGAGCTGGCCGACCGGGTGGGGATCATGGACCACGGCAAGCTGCTCGCGCTCGACACCCCGGACGCACTCACCAGCCTGGTCCCCGGGCAGAGCACGCTCGAGGTCGGAATCGAGCCCGACAGCGCCGGGGCCCATGGCGCCGGCCGCCTGGTCGCGGCGCTCAGCGCCCTGCCCGGGGTCGAGCGGGTCGAGCAGGTGCAGCGCGGCCCGGCCGAACCGCCGCATCCCATGGCCGGCGCGTTCCCGGGGGGACCGCCGTCCGGCATCGCGGACCCGCCCGGCATGGCGGGCCCGCCCGGCGCGGCGACCGATGGTGCCGGCGGCACCCGCCTGCGGCTCTGCTGCGAGGGTGAGGCCGCCGCCCTGGTGGCGCCGGTGGTTCGGATCATCGGGGAGTGCGGGGCGACCCTGGCCGACCTGCAGCTCGGCCGGCCGAGCCTCGAGGACGTCTTCATCCACCTCACCGGAAGGGGGTTGCGAAGATGAGCGCCACCGCCGCTCCGGCCCCACCGCTGGCACGCTCGCGGCAGCGCGCGGACGTGCTGCACGCGTTCCTGTCCATCCTCGGCCGCGACCTGTTCGTCACCGGCCGTGAGCTGCCGGCCTTCCTGCTCCAGGTCATCCTGCAGCCGTTCTTCCTGGTGTTCGTGTTCGGCAAGGTGCTCACCGAGCTCGGCTTCGCGCGCGCCGACTACGCGCAGCTGCTGCTGCCCGGGATCATCGCGCTGACCGTGGTGATGACCGCCATCCAGGGCACCGCGCTGCCCCTCGTGATCGAGTTCAGCTTCACCAAGGAGATCGAGGACCGCCTGCTCGCGCCACTCCCGGTCAGCCTCGTGGCGCTGGAGAAGATCCTGTTCGGCACGCTGCGGGCCCTGCTCGCCGGGCTGGTGATGTTCCCGATCGGCTGGCTGGTGCTCGGCATCGTCCCGATCCATGGCGGCAGGGTCTGGATGTTGGCCATCTTCCTGCTGGTCGGCGCGCTCATGGGCTCCGGTCTCGGGCTGACGCTCGGCACCGCGGTAAAGGCGAAGAGCATCAGCATCGTGTTCGCGGTGGTCCTGACCCCGCTGCTGTTCACCGGCTGCAGCCAGTACCCATGGCCTTCCCTCTCACGGCTGCGCTGGTTCCAGGACCTGACGCTGCTGAATCCGCTCACCTATATGAGCGAGGGCGTCCGCGCCTCACTGGTGCCCCAGGTCCCCCACATGCGGCCCTGGATCGCCGGGATCATGCTGATCGTGGCCACGATCCTGCTGATCTTCAGCGGCGTACGCGGCTTCCTCAGACGCGCGATCGACTGATCGACCAAACGCACGTCTCAAGGCAGCCTTCTCCAGGGCATCCATTCAGGCTCGCTTGGCGTAGTCGGCCATGCCCCCCGAGAAGTCCACGGAGATGAACGTCTCCTCCCCCAGGGTCCAAGCGTCGTGGCCGGGAGGGATCACGTACGCGTCACCAGCGCCGGCCTCACCCTCGGAACCATCGTCCATCACGACCTTCATGCGCCCCGATACGACATAACCGGTATGTGCCACCTGGCAACTGTCCGTTCCGACGATCGGCTTGACGTGCTTCGACCATCTCCAGCCCGGCTCCAGCACGGCTCGTCCGACCGTCACGGCCCCAACGGTCACGACCTCAGCTCTGCCCTTTTCGAACGGCCGCGTCTCATCGGGGGAATCGAGACTCCTGGTCTCCAACCCTGCCATCAGGACCTCTCCTTTCTGCGGCCGTGATGTCGGCCGGGGCGACGTCTCGGAGCGGGCGCGGCTCGCCGGAGCGGCGACCAGCCGTTCGGGCTTGCACGCGGCAGCGGCGCTGCTCTCCAATGGTTGGATCGGACGCTGGGCTCACTCGCTGAAGGCTCGACCTGTCAGTGCACACTGCCGGTGCCGTGGATCGTCCCGGTTGGATGGGCGGCGACCCGGTCGGGCGGGGACAGGAGCGTCAGCGGCCGCGCATCACTGGCGTCCTGGGCAGGCAGGGGACAGCCATTGTCGATCCATTCGATGGCGATGGTCGCCCACGTCACGCCGTCGGTGCCGGGCGCTACCCCGCTGAGCGCCCTTCCCATGGCGTTGTTCCCCTGCAACAGATCCGTCACCAGACGGCTGTGCTCGGCGTCGCCACGAACGATCCAGCCGTTGTCCTCGTTTGCCAGCGCCTGCATGAAGGCCGGGGTCGGCTGGCGGAACCACCACGCCACCGGTTGGGACACGAGCTGGCTGGGGTCGGAAGGGTCCGGGCCGGTCAGCATCATCGCCTCGTGGGAGGGTTGGCCCTGCTGGCGGCGGCGCATCGTGTCGATCAAGGAGGCCATCCGCTCGGCCGGCGCGGCCGGGAGCGGGGCAGCCTTGACGCCGGGCAATGAGCGGACCCAGGTCCTCCAGGTCTCGATCTCCGCGTCGCTGAACACCTTGTACATCGGCCCGTCCGAGGTGAGCAGGCTGAAGAACGGGCTGTTGTCCGGGTCGCCGCCGACGATCATCCCGCCGTCGACGAGTGCTGCCATCAGCTCGGCCGGATCGGCGAACAGGTCGTTGATCAGCGTACCGGTGAGCCGCCTCTGCCCGTGGTTGACCCGGGCCCTCGGTGCTCGCTCCCTCACCATGGCGGCGACCTTGTCCGCGACGGCGGGCGGGTGGAGGCGCTTCTTGCGCATGTCCTCCGCCAGCGTCCCTGTTGTGGCGAACGCGACGTACCCGTTCCAGACCCGCTCCCACTGGGCTTGCATCGCGTCCTCGCCCAACTCGGCACGCGTCTGCTCGAGATGAAGCTCGACCGCTCGCCTGGCCATGGCCCCATGGCCGGTGGCGGCGTTGTCGATCGCCACGTGCATCTCGTAGAAGTGGGGGTCGAGATCGAAATGCTCGTTGAGCAGCACCATGTTCTTGAGCTCGACCGAGCTCCATTCCAGGTACTGGGTCATCCCCAAGAGCTCCGGAAAGAAGGCCTGGGAGAACTCCGAGACGACCAGTTGGAGCAAGGGCACGGTGAAGGCCGAGTCCAGGAGGTCAGGGTTCTCCGCGTACTCGCGCGTGCGGATGTCCGGTAAGTAGATGTCGACGCTGTGCAGCAGTGCCGTGTAGATGTTGGGATGATTGAGCCTCGGGTCACCGGCGCCCACCTCGTCCATGAAGATATTGACCAGCAGGGCGCGGACCTCGTCGATCGGTCCGACAGGGACGATGTTTCTCAACCACGCGCCGTCCGTCTGGTTGAACGGCGCCATCTGGCGGATCCACTCCACCACGTCGTCGCGTGTCCTCAGGGCCCAGCCGCGCTGGGCCTCGTAGCGGTTCACGTCGTCGACCAGGCCTTGGTAGATCTGATCGAGGCGAGCCTCGTAGCCGGCCTTGGTGTAGCGGAACGGGCGGAGCTCAGCCTCGAGGCGCGGATCCGCCTGCTTCTTCCTGGCTTGGTCGAGGAAGTGGTTGGCGAGCGACCAGGCCGCCGGAAGGAAGTCCTGATAGGAGTCGAGATTGAGTAGTATGTGGAAGTAATCTCGGTCTCGCAGGCCCACATACGGCCCCTGCCCGGTTGACCGCTTGGTCATGTGCATCACCTCGTCCGGAAATGTGGCGCGAGAAACCATGAAACCACCCCCGGGCATCGCCCATCGGGATGGGCGATGCCCGCATGCCCTCGCCGCGGAACGTCGCATCAGCTCCGCAACGCTCTGGCAGTGATCGGGCCGACGACGCCGTCCGTCGTCAGCCTGTGCTGGCCCTGGAAGGTCTGGACGTGCGCCTTGGTGACCGGGCCGTAGACGCCGTCGGCGGGGCAGCCGACCTTGTGCTGAACGGTGGACACATCAGCGCCACGCAGCATCGGTTTCTGGACCGACAGCAGGCGGTGGTACCAGGATGGTGTGTCAGACAGCAGGCTTGCGGTTCCCCACAGCGCCGCGACGATACGGCCAGCGTGGCGGTCGTGAGCCCGGTAATTGCGGCCATCCGAGAACGCGGACCGCTGCACCGACTGGGCTGCCATCCAGTTGCTCATGCTCTGCCAATTGACCTTGCCGAGGGCGTTCAGGAACTTAGCGGTCGACGTTGCGACGCCCATGCAGTCAGAACAGCTTCCCCACATCGGCGTCTGCTGTTGGAAGATACCGACCGACAGGTGGTCCTGGCCGACTGCCTCGTGGGGCAGCTTCAGTGATTCCGGGACGTTGCGGTTGGCGTACACCCGCAATCCTGACTCGGTCAGTGCCACCTCGATTGCGATCTGTGCCGCCCGTTCGTGCAGGCTCCGTGCCTTGACCGCTGCGATGATCGCCTGCGCGTGCCCGAACTGCGTCTTGTCGAGTCCTACGTCTGCTGCGGTTGCCATGCCAGGCTCCTTTCCTCCCCCGCCTCACCCTGTCCCGCGGGCGCTTGTCCTGAATGTTGCTGAGCGCGACAATGCGCGCGGACGCTGACACCCGGCTGACAGCTCGTCAGGAGGAGCCATGGAGGTTCGGCTCCTGGGTTCGCTCGAGGTTGCGGAAGGCGGGCTGCGCGTCACGCTTGGGGGGGCGCGCCAGAGGGCTGTCCTTGCCCTGCTCGTGCTGCACGCCAACGAGGTCGTGCCGGCCGAGCGCCTGCTCGTGGAGCTGTGGGGGGAGGATGTCCCGCCGACGGCGGCGAACGCACTCCAGGCGGCCGTCTCGCGTCTGCGCAGAACGCTCCCGCAGGGCCGTATCGTCACGCGGACACTGGGCTACCGGTTCCGCGCCGCCCCCGGCGAGATCGACGTGGAGCGTTTCGAGCAGTTGCTCGCTGACGGGCGCGAGGCGCTCGCCCACGGCGCCGCCGCGCAGGCGGCGGGGACGCTGCGGCGAGCGCTCTCGCTCTGGCGCGGGCCGGCACTCGCCGACTTCCGGTTCGATCCCTTCGCGCAGGCGGAGATCGCGCGGCTCGAAGAGTTGCGCCTGGTCTGCATCGAGGAACGCATCGAGGCCGACCTCACCCTCGGCGCTGCCGGCGAGCTGGTCGGCGAGCTGCAGCGCCTGGCGGCCGAGCATCCCCTGCGGGAGCGTCTCCATAGGCAGCTCATGCTCGCGCTGTACCGCAGCGAACGCCAAGCCGATGCACTCGCGGTCTACCGTGAGCTCCGCGGCCTGTTCGCCGAGGAGCTGGGGCTCGAACCGGCGCCGGTCCTGCGCGAGCTCGAGGCCGCGATCCTGCGCCAAGACCCCTCGCTCGGGCCGCCTCAGGCGCCACCCCAGGTCACCGTACCGGCACCGGCGCGCAAGCAGGTGACGGTGCTGTGCGTGGAGCTGCGGGCAGCCGCGGGTGCGGCTGCGGAACTGGACCCGGAGGCACTCGACGTCGTGCTCGGGCATGCGCTGGCCGTCCTCGGGCCAACCCTCCAACGCCACGGGGGGAAGCTCACCGCCGTGGCGGGCGAGCGCATCCTTGGCGTCTTCGGGGTTCCCACTCTGCACGAGGATGACGCCCTGCGCGCTGCACAGGCTGCGCTCGCGGGTCAGGTCGCGCTCGACGCCGCAGCGGCCGCCTTGGAGCGGGAGCGTGGGCTACGGCTGACGATGCGCTGCGGCCTGGCGACGGGCGAGGCGCTCGTCGGCGGGCCCGACCCGCCCGGTTTTGCGGGCGACGCCATAAGGCGTGCGGTCGAGCTGGCCGCCCTGGCCGCGACCGGCGAGATCCTGGTCAGCGAGGAGACACTCCAGCTCGCCGCCGGCGCGCTGGAGGTCGAGCACGCCGGGCCCGGCCGGCTGCGGCTGCGGGCGGCGCAGGTCGGCGCGCGGCCACTGGCCGTCCGCCTCGACGCGCCGCTGGTCGGCCGGGACGCGGAGCGGCGCCGCCTGGTCGAGGCCTTCACGGATGCCCTACGGGAACGGGCGCCCGTGCTCGTCACCGTGCTGAGCGAGGCGGGGATCGGCAAGACACGGCTGGCGCGCGAGCTCGCCGCCCACGTGGCCGGGGACGCGACCGTGCTGACAGGCAGCTGCCTGCCCTACGGCGAGGGCATCACCTTCTGGCCCCTGCGTGAGCTCGTGCGCGAGGCCGGTGCGGTCGACGGCACACGCGACGAACTGGAGGCGCTGCTGCCAGACGAGGCGGACGCGGGGCGGGTGGCTGAGTGGCTGTCGGCGGCCCTCAGCCCGAGCGGGCAGGGCGCCTCGTCGGCCGTGGAAATCTTCTGGGCGACGCGCAGGCTGTTGGAGACGCTCGCACAGCGGAGGCCGCTGCTCGTCATCCTCGAAGACCTGCACTGGGCCGAGCCGACCTTCCTCGACCTCGTCCAAGCGCTGGCGGCCCAGGCGGAGGCGCCCATGCTATTGCTCTGCCTGGCGCGTCCCGAGCTCTTGGACCAGCGGCCGGACTGGGCGGCCGGCGCGAGGCGAGCGGTCTCCGTCGAGCTCGAGCCGCTCGCCGACGACGACGCGACCACGCTGCTCGATGCGCTGACGGGAGCGCCGCGGCCAGCGTGGGAACGCAAGCAACTGGTCGAGGCGGCCGCCGGCAACCCGCTCTTCCTGGAGCAACTGGTTGCCTCGCTCGGCGAGCAGCGCCGGGATGAGGGCCGCCCACCGCTGCCACCGACGATCCAGGCCCTGCTGGCCGCCCGTCTTGAGCGGCTGGGCCCGGGCGAGCGCGCGGTGCTCGACCGCGCGGCCATCCTCGGCATGGACTTCTCGCTTCCAGCTATCGCCGAGCTCCTGCCCGAGCAGGCGCGTGCCCCCCTGGGACGCCACCTGCAAGCGCTCGTCGCCAAGGGGCTCGTGCAGCCCCAGCGGTCCAGCACAAGCGCCGACGAGGACTTCCGCTTCCGGCACATCCTCGTCCAGCAGGCTGCCTACCGGGCGGTCCCGAAGTCGCTGCGCGCCGACCTGCACGAACGTTTCACCCACTGGCTCGAGAGTGCCGCCGGCCAGCGGGCAGGCGACCACGACGAGATCCTGGGCTTCCACCTCGAGCAGGCCTACCAGTACCGGACCGAGCTGGGCCGCGCCGGCCCACAGGAACGGGCGCTGGCGGCGCGGGCCGCGGAGCGGCTGGCAACCGCAGCGCGCGGCGCGCTCACGCGTGGCGACCTTCCCGCAGGAGCCCACCTGCTGGAGCGGGCGGTGTCGCTCCTGCCACCAGACGAGCCCGCACGTTCAGTCCTCCTTCCCACGCTCGGGGTCGCCCTCCTCGAGTCCGGCAGGCTCAAGGAGGCCGACCGCGTCCTCGAGGAGGCAATCGAGCGCGCCACCGCCGAGAACGATCCGCGCCTGGAGGCCCGCGCTCGCGTCGAGCAGCAATTCGTACGGCTCCAAGTGGAATCGAGCAGGGGAATCGCGCAAGCACGACGGGTCACGGACTCTGCGCTGGGCATACTCGGGGAGCGCGGCGACGACCTCGGGCTGTGCAGGGCGTGGTGCCTGCGGGCCTGGATCGGGTGGACCGAAGGCCTGATAGCCAACGCGGACGAGGCCTGGCGCCGGGCTGCCGAGCACGCCCGCCGCGCCGGCGATGAGCGGGAGCTGTTCGAGATCCTCTGCTGGCGTGCCTCGGCGGCGGTGTTCGGGCCAGTGCCGGTGGCGGACGCGATCCGCCGCTGCACCGAAATTCGCGAGCAGGTCCACGCGAGCCCGGTCGCGGTCGCCGTGACGCTCCATCCGCTCGGGTTGCTCCATGCCATGAAGGGTGATTTCGACGAAGCGCGCTGGCTCATCCGCGAGGGCAACGAGATCCTCGACGAGCTCGGCCGCCTGCACTCGGCTGTTTCGCACCACGAAGCCCTGGTGGAGATGCTGGCCGGGCAACCCGCGGCGGCCGAGGAACGGCTGCGCCTGGGATACGAGAAGCTTCAGGAAATGGGTGAGCGGGCGCTGCTGGCCACGACCGCGGCGATGCTTGCGCAGGCAATCCACGCGCAGGGCCGCTACCAGGAGGCCGACTCCTTTTGCCTGGTGAGCGAGCGAACCGCCGCGGCCGAGGATCTCCCGACGCACGTGAAGTGGCGGGGCGTGCGGGCGAAAATCCTCGGCCGGGAAGGCCGCATGGGTGAGGCGGAGGCGCTGGCCCGCGAGGCGGTACAGCTCGCAGAGCCGACGGACATGCTCACCATGCGCGCGGACGCGCTGGTCGACCTGGCCGTGATACTCGACCTCCGTGGGCTGTCCGCCGGGGCGGAGACCGCCGCCCGAAAGGGGCTCGCGCTGTACGAACGAAAGGAGGATCGTGTATCCGCCGCGCGAGCCCGACTCCAACTGGCGGCAGGGACGCCCGCAGCGGGACGGCCGCGAATCAACGGAGGTGCATGATGCCGATGTCGCAGATCGACATGGTGGTCTTGATCGATGGCGCGACGTTGCAGGTCTGCGGTGACTTCAAGCCGGAGTCAGGGAGGCCGAGCAAGCGCCCCGAGGTCCATGTTGTCGTTCGGCAGGGTGACATCGTCGCTCGAGGGCAGAGAGCGGTCAAAGAAGACTTGGCCACTTGGACGGTCGAAGTCGCCACGGATCAGCAGCAGCAATTCACAACCGCGTCTGCGATCGCGTGTGCGGCGATTATCGTCGAGAAGGAGCCGGGAGGCTTGGAGGCGCTCAGTTGGGTCCAGGAGGTCACGATTCTGAAGGGTGAAAGGCAGGACGCGAACAAACCCTTCGATTTTCCTCCGTCGGAGTCGGTGGCCTCACCGCAGGGCGGGCAGCTTCCAGAGCAGCGCGCGGTCTCGTCGTCGCTGGCCATCCTCAAGACCGGCGATAACACGCTCAGTTGGCACCACGAGGTCAACATCCGGCCCGTCGCATCTGCCGAGGTGGTCAGACTTTCCAGGTCGGCCTGACGATGAGCTGCCGATAGAGCGCTCCGGACCAGATACAGTGCCCCAAGCGAGAGCGAGCTATCGACTGGAGCCTGCATGCCCGAGCTGGAGCTGACGGCGGGAACGATCGACTACCAAGACACCGGCGGCGACGGTCCGGTGCTCGTCTTGCTGGGGGGCGTCTCCATGGACGCGTCGGTGTGGGAACCGATGGTCGCCGACCTGCAGCGCGACCATCGTTGCATCGTTCCCACGCTTCCCTTGGGCTCGCATCGCCGGCCGATGCGGCCCGACGCGGATCTGTCGCTATCGGGCTTCGGCCGAATCGTCGCCGAGCTGCTCGAGCGCCTCGAGCTGCGCGACGTGACGCTGGTTCAGAACGACCACGCCGCCGCGCTCGTGCTGGCAGGCCAGAACCACAAGCGGATCGCTCGGCTGGTGATCTCGTCGTGCGAAGCGTTTGAGAACTACCCGCCCGGGCTGCCGGGCAAGAACCTGCGGCTGACCGCGATGGTCCCGGGCGGCATCTTCCTGGCGATGCAGGCGATGCGCCTGCGCCCCCTGCGTCGCCTTCCGATCTCCTTTGGCTGGATGGCCAAGCGCCCGCTGCCCGACGAGCTGATCGACCGCTGGCTGCGGCCGCTGCAGACCCAGCGGGGCGTACGACGCGACCTGCGCAAGTACGCGGCCAGCGCCCGCCGCCGCCAGATGCTCGAGGTCTGCGAGCGGCTGCGGTCCTTTGACCGTCCCGCACTCGTGGTCTGGACGCCTGAGGATCGCGTGCAGCGCCCCGACCACGGTCGGCGTCTGGCCGACCTGCTACCCGCGGCGCGGCTCGTCGAGATCCCGGACAGCTACACGCTCATCATGCGCGACCAGCCCGAGGCGTTCGCGCGCGCCGTCCGCGAGTTTGTTCGCGCCTCCCCGGCGGTGCCACCGTGAGCGGCGACCGTCACCGCCGTCACCGGCCGGCGAGTGCTCGTCGGACCCGAGGAGCCCGCTCCACAGCAGCAGGTTGAGGGGGTAGATCAGGTAGCCGGGCCGTCCCGCGGTCGCCAGCAGGATCACCAGGGTCAACACGATGGCGGCCTGCACAGCGGCGGTGCGCATGCGGGTCGGGGTCCATCGGACCAGCAGCAGGACGCCGACGCCGACGGCAATCCCCGCCAGGACCGCGGCGATGACGCCCCTGGCGTACGGGAAGGGCGCCGCCAGCAGCCTGCCCAGCGTTGGTCCCCTGGCGATGGTGGGCTGATCGGCCAGGCCGAGCGGGTACAGCAGCACGCTGTCGAGCAGCCTTGGGGCGCTCCAGACCGCGAACGGGGCCACGATGCACGCCACGACCGCCGCCGCGGTGGCCAGCAAACGCCCCGCGGCGGAGCGGCCATTGCGGTCCCGGACGGCCAGCGCCACAAACGGCAGCAGCGGCCAGGCGGTCAGCTTGACCGCGGCGGCCAGGCCGATGACCATCCCGGCGGCGACCGGCCGGCGGCGGTGCGCCAGCACCAGGGCCAGCAGCAGCAGGGCGACCACGGCCACGTCGTCGCCACCGCCGGTCAGGTAGCGCGCCCCGGTGGGCAGGGCCAGCAGCACCGTCCCGGCCCGGAGCCGCCGGGCGGCTGAGCCGCCGACCAGCCCCAGGGCCAGCGGCGCGACGCCCAGCGAGACCAGCGTGATGCCGACCCGGGCGTCCGTGAGCAGCCCAGGCCCCCACAGGGCGCGCGGCAGCCCGAAGGCGAACACGCCGGGCAGGTAGGGGATGTGCTCTCCAACGCCCGGCGGGTAGCCCGCCAGCGCCCCGCCCTGGTGGGAGACGCCGTAGGGGTTGACGCCGTGCACCAGCGACTGGGCTCCCTGCTCGATGAGCAGGACCTCGGACTGGGCGTGGAAGGCGTCACCGTGGCGTGCCCGCCAGCCGATCTCAAGGCTCAGGGGAACCAGCGCGGCGCCGACGAAGACGGCCAGGGCCAGCACCGTCCGCGTCCGCAGCGGCCGCCGCGCGGGCCACCGGCGCCAGCGGACCGCCAGCAGGACCGCCACCGCCGTCGCGGCGGCATACGGGCCGACCGCCAGCCTGGCCCATTGCCGCTGCAACGGGATGTAGTCGGCGGATGCCGCCACCGCGGCCAGTAGCGTGGAGGCACCGTAGAGCATCCCGTCCCCCCAGGCCGCCCATTCCGGCGACTGGGCGAACGGGCCGCCGGGCGGCGCCGGGCCGGGACGACGGAGTCGCCTGGCGCGTCGCGTTCCCACCCGGGCACCGCCCGGCGCAGGTCGCCTCGTCACAGGAACGCCAAAGGTCATCAACGGGATCAACGCATCAAGCGGGGCCGCTGGCGGGGGATGCCCCACCACCCGAGCAACGGCTATCGTGCCAGACCAAGCTTGACCACGCCGCCGGCCCCAGGAACAGACCGACAGACCGACAGACCGACAGACATGCACGGGCGGAGCGACCGCCCGGCTGAGCCGCCGGCCCGCTCAGTGCGCCCCACCGTGCTGTTCGCGAAGCGCGCCCGTCGTTTGGCCGACTTCGATCAGATGGCCGTCGGGGTCGCGCATGTAGCAGCGGATCTCTCTGCCGTGGTCCTTGGGCTCGGTGAGGAACTCAGCCCCCCTCGAGCTCCACTCCTGATAGGCGACCTGGATGTCGGCAACGCGAATGTTCAGGAAGGCGCTGGTGCGGTTGGGATCGCGCGGTGTCTCGAGGACGACCTCGGGCTTGTCATCGGTTGGCCCGCCGCTCGTCAGGGGCGGGAAAGTCATCGACTGCCACGATGCTCCTCCTGGTCGGTGGATGCGGTGCCGCCAACGGCGCGCTATCGAGCGGCGGGCTGGTAGGAGAGCTTGGTCATCTCCTCGACGACGTCGTCCTTGAGGAGCCGTGTGTCAGCCCACTCGGCCGTGTCGAGCGTCCGTGAGACGACGATCTTGGAGATGCTGTTCATCCTAGGAGCTCCTTGTACTCGTCGCTTCGGCGCCCAGTGGGCACCGTGGATGGTGGTGGCGACGTCGACAGCCTCGCTGACGTCTATGATGGCCGACGGGACCTCGACACCGCCCGTGCCCGGTACGAGCGCCCCCAGATTCTCTACGACGGCACGGGCTCCTGGCCATTTGGGGCATGCTGCTGTGATGCGCATCCATCTGGATACCGACCTCGGGGGTGACCCTGACGATCCATGAGGCCTGCGCCTGGTGAGTCAGCAGCCGCCCCAGGTGCGGCTGGCGGCGGCCGCGGGGCAGACGGTCACCGGCTCGCCGGCCTGGTCCACCAGCACCCGCGAGGCGAAAGGAACCAGGATGCGCGTGCTCCTGATCGGCCCGCCCGGCGCGGGCAAGGGCACCCAGGCGACCCGGATCGCCGCCCACTTCGACCTCGTCTGGATCGCCACCGGGGACCTGCTGCGCGAGGAGGTCGCCGCGGGCACCAAGCTGGGGCGGACCGCCAAGGCCTATGTCGACCGCGGCGACCTGGTTCCCGACGACCTGGTGATCGCCATGACCAGGACCCGGGTCGTCAAGGCCAACACCGAGGGCGGCTACATCCTCGACGGCTACCCGCGCACGCTCGCCCAGGCCGAGGCCGCCCACCGCTGGGCCACGGCGCGCGGCGTGCCGCTGGACCTGACGCTGTTCTTTGCGATCGGCACCGACGAGCTGCTCGTCCGGCTGGTCGGCCGGGCGCGAGAGGAGGGTCGCAGTGATGACACCCAGGAGACGATCCGCCACCGCCTGGAGGTGTTCCAGACCCAGACCTACCCGCTGGTCGACTACTACCGGCGGCGCGGGATCCTGGTGCGTATCGACGCCGTCGGGCCGGTCGACGCGATCACCGAGCGGATCTGTGCCGTGCTGCACTGGCACAAGGCCAACACGCTGGCCGGGGGTGCCGATCGACCAGAGTGGACGTTGGGTTCGGCCGAGCGGTGATCCGGCACGCCGTGCCTGGCTTCAGGTCAGGCGGGCGCGCACCTCGGGGCGGCGCAGGGGCGGGACGGTCTTCGGGGGCTGCCGTCGCGGCGGCAGGTCGCGCAGCACCTCGGCGGTCACACGGGTGATCGCGGCGACCGCCTGCTCGAACGCCTCGTCGGTCGCGGCGGTCGGGCGGGTGATGCCGCTGACCTTGCGGATGTACTGGCGAGCGGCTGCTTCGATCTCTTCGCTGGTGGCGGGCGGCTCGAGGCCCCGGAGGGTGGTGATGTTGCGGCACATGCCCGCGATCTTCGACCACCTCGGAGGCGACGGCAAGCGCGCCCTGTCTCCCAGGGGGCATCCTCGTCAGCGCGCCGCTCTGGGAGCCGGATTCGCCGGTCTCCTGCTCGCCCCCCCAACGCCGTTGTGGTTGGAGCCTCCGCCGTTGCGGCTGTAGGCGGCGACACGCAGCACCTCGAGGATGCGTGCGGTGATGTCCTCGACGTGGCCGAGCGCGTTGACCAGACCGAGCAGTCCGCGGTGCATGTAGTAGTCGACCAGCGGTCGAGTCTTGGTGGCGTAGACCTCGAGCCGGTGGCGGATGGTCTCCTCGCCGTCGTCCGAGCGGCCCAGCTCGGCCGAGCGCCCGGCCAGACGGCGGAACAGCTCGTCCTCCTCGACCTCGAAGCACAGCACCGAGTGCAGCGGGGTCTCCATGCCCGCGAGCCGCCGGTCCAGCGCCTCCGCCTGGGTGACGGTCCGTGGGAAGCCATCGAGCAGGAACCCCGGCTCGCAGTCGGGCGCGGCCAGCCGGTCCATCACCATCGCGATGACGACCTCGTCGGGGACCAGGTCGCCGCGGTCCATGTACTCCTTGGCGGTCAGGCCCAGCCGGGTGCCCTCCACCACGTTGGCACGGAAGATGTCGCCCGTGGACACGTGCGGGCACTGGAAATGCTTGGCGAGCCGGACAGCTTGTGTCCCTTTACCGGCTCCGGGCGGGCCAAGGAGAACGATGCGCATCGGGCCTCCGCTCGGGTCGGTGGCGAGGGTATGAACGGTATGGGTTGAGCTTGCTATCAGTCCAATAGTTCGTTTTGATTGCCGAGATCGGAATCACTGATAATTGGGGACCTCGTGCTACCACAGATCCTCGCGTTCCTCGAAGTTGCCCGCCGCGGGAACCTGAGTCGCGCGGCCGAGGCGCTGTACGTGTCGCAGCCGACGCTGACCGCTCGCCTCCAGGCACTGGAGGCCGAGCTCGGCGAGCAGTTGTTTGTTCGTACCCGCCGTGGCATGCGCCTAACCGAGGCGGGTGAGGCGTTCCTGCCGTACGCGGAGCACGCGGTCAAGGCGATCGATGACGGCCGCGAGCGCCTCGCAGAGCTGCGCAGCGGTACCGTCGGCAAGCTCACGCTGGGCGCACCGCCCACGGTCAGCACCTACGCGCTGCCGGCTCTGCTGGCCCGCTTCACCGAAGAGCACCCCGGCGTCCGCCTCACCGTCATGACCGGCACCTCTGAGGAGATCCTGGAGCTGGTCCTCCATGACCGCATCCAGCTCGGCCTGATGCGGGCGCTCGGCCACCGGGAGGTGGAGGCCGTGCCGGTCTACTCGGACTCGCTGTTACTGGTGGTGAGCCCCGGCCACCGCCTGGCCGGCCGCAAGGTTCGCCTGGCCGATCTGGGCGGCGAGGCGCTGGTCCTCTTCGGTCGCAGCTCCAGCTACCGCGACTTCACCGAGGCGGTCTTCCGGCAGGCGGGCGTGATGCCGGACAGCGTGCTGGAGCTGGACAACATCGAGGCGGCCAAGAAAATGGTGGAGCACGGCATCGGCATCTCGCTGGTGCCCGACAGCGCGGTCATGACCGACCTCGCCAGCGGCGTGCTGGCCGTGGTCGACGTGGTCGACACCACCCTGCCCCGGCGCGAGATCGTCGCCGTGCGCCGCCGCGATGCCGGCCCGCCCTCGGGCACGGTGGCGACCTTCATGACCATGCTCACCGAGGTCGGCGGCCTGCTCGTCGCCAGTGACGCCGTCCCGTCCCGCCGCGGCTCGAAGGCGGGCTCCAGCTCAGAGCGGGCCATGCCCGCCCTCGACACATGAGCGCCGGCGTGAAGGGAAGACTGGCACGCCGTGGCCGCTTCTGGCTTGCCTGGTACGTTCCTTTGCTCGCGCTGTGGATGCTGCTGGTGGACTCCCTCGCACTCGAGGAAGTCCTGCTCGGCGTGCTCGCCGCGGCCGCGGCCGCAACCGCCGCCGACGTCGTCCGTGCCCAGGACCTGGTCCGCTTCCGCATGCGGCCGCGCTGGCTGGCCGGGGTGTGGACGCTCCCGTGGCAGGTCGTGGTCGACTCGGGAGTGCTGGCGGCGGCGCTCTGGCGCCAGCTCAGCCGGCCCGGATCGGTGCGCGGAACGTTCCGCGTGCTGCCGTTTCCCCGCGAGGGCGACGACGCCGCCGCGGCGGCGCGGCGCGCGCTGGTGACCAGTGTGGTCTCGCTCGCGCCGAACACCTATGTGGTTGGTATCGAGGGGGACGAGGGCGTCATGCTGGTCCACCAGCTCGTCCGCCGCACGGGCGGCGAGGTCCCGCCGAGCATGCTCGAGGAGTGAGAGAGTGGACGAGTGGACGGTGGCGGCGATCGCGCTGCTGCTGGGGCTGGTTCCCTGCGGAGTGGTATGCCTGCGGGGGGAGCCGACCGACCGGCTGGTGGGCCTGAGCATGGCCGGCAACCTCGACGCGCTGATCCTGCTGCTGCTCGCGGTCGCCTACCACCGCAGCATCTACCTGGACCTCGCGCTCGCCCTCGCGCTGCTGACCTTCGCCGGCGGTCTGGTGTTCGCCCGCTTTCTGGAGCGCTGGGGATGACGCCGCGGGTCGTGGCCAGCGCCGTGCTGCTGCTGCTCGGTGTCGGCATCGAGCTGGCCAGCTGCATCGGCGTGCTGGTCATGCGCGACGTCTACGACAAGCTGCACTACACCGCGCCCGCCACGACGCTCGGAGCGCTCGCCATCGCCGGCGCGGTGCTGCTGCGGACCCCGCTGGTCCCGTTCGGCATCAAGGCGCTGCTGGTCGCGCTCGCGCTGCTGGTGACCAACCCGGTGCTCACCCACGCCATCGCCCGTGCCGCCCGCATCCGCCGCTTCGGCGCCTGGACGACCCAGGAAGAGGAGGAGGTGGAACGACCGTGACAGCCCTGCTGGCCCTGGTGCTGGTGCTGGTCGCGCTCGCCGGGACCGCCGTGGCGCTCACCCGCGACCCGCTCGACCAGGCCATCGTCGCGAGCTTCTTCGGGCTGCTGCTGGGCCTGGCGTTCCTGGTCCTGCAGGCCCCTGACGTGGCCCTCTCGCAGATCGCCGTCGGCGCGGTCGCGCTGCCGCTGATGATCCTGCTGGCGCTCGCCAAAGTGCGGAGAGGCGGCAGATGACCGCCCGCGCCCGTCGTCTCGCCTTCCTGATCGCCGCGCCGGTGCTCGGCGTCCTCCTGATCTGGGGGTTCTCCGGCCTGCCGCGCTTCGGCGACGGCAGCGGTCCGTATGGCCCGGTGCTGAACCGGGTGGCGGTGCCCGAGCGGCACGCCACCAACGTGGTGGCCGCGGTGACCTTCGACTACCGCGGGATCGACACCATGGGCGAGGAGTTCATCCTCTTCGCCGCCGTCATCGGCGTGGCCATCCTGCTCCGCGCCATGCGCGGCGAGGCCGAGCAACCACCCGAGGAGGCGGTCAGGGGCCGGCGCGTGCCCGGCACCTCCAACGCCGTCCGCGTCATTGGCCTCACCCTGCTCGGACCGATCGTGCTGTTCGGCATCTACATCACCGCCCACGGCCACCTCACCCCGGGCGGCGGCTTCCAGGGCGGGGTGATCCTGGCCACCGGCGCGCTGCTCGTCTTCCTCTCAGGCGAGTACGTGACCCTGCGTCGCGTGCGCCCGCAGGCCCTGCTCGACCTGTCCGAGTCCCTCGGCGCCGCCGGCTACGTCGTCATCGGCCTGTTCGGGCTGGTCACCGGCGGCGCCTTCCTCGCCAACACGCTGCCGCTCGGCAGGCCCGGCGCGCTGCTGTCGGCCGGTATGGTGCCGCTGATCAACCTCGCCGTCGGCCTCGAGGTCGCCGGCGGCTTCACCCTGCTGCTGTCGGAGTTCCTTGAGCAGACCCTGGTGCTGCGCGACACCGGAGGACCTCGATGAGAATCCTCGACCACCTTCCCTACCTGGTGGCGGCCTGGCTCTTCATGGTCGGCCTGTACGGCATCGTCACCAGCCGCAACCTGATCCACGCGGTGACCTGCCTCGCGGTGGTGCAGTCCTCCACCTACGTGCTGCTGCTGGCCGTCGGCTACCGCCGCGGCGGCACCGCGCCGATCTTCTACGACGTGCCGCAGGGGACGCGCGCGGTGGATCCGGTGGTGGGCGCCCTCACCCTCACCGACATCGTGGTCGGTGCCACGGTGACCGCGCTCCTGCTGGCGCTGGCCGTGCAGATCCACAAGCGGCTCGGCACGCTCGACCCCAACGAGCTGCGCCAGCTGAAGGGCTGAGCTTGCCAGCCCTGCCCGCCCTCGCGGTCGCGGTCCCGCTGCTGATGGCCGCTGTCCTGGTCGCCGGTGCGCCGGTGCTGCGCCGCCGTGCCGCCGACACGCTCGCCGTCGCCAGCGCGACGGCCGTGACCGCGCTGAGCGCGGCCCTGCTGTCCAGGACGCTCGGCGGGACTGTGGTCACCTGGTTCGGCGGCTGGACGCCCCGGGCCGACGTCGCCCTCGGCGTGGCGTTCGCGGTCGACCCGGTGGGCGCCGGCCTCGCCGTCTTCGCCGGGCTGCTCACGATCGCGGCCCTGACCTTCTCGTGGCACTACTTCGAGACGGTCGGAACCCTCTTCCACACGCTCATGCTGGTGTTCCTGGCGTCGATCGTGGGCTTCAGCATGAGCGGCGACCTGTTCAACCTCTTCGTCTTCTTCGAGTTGCTCAGCGTGTCGGCCTACGCGCTGGCCGGCTACAAGATCGAGGACCCCGGCTCCCTGCAGGGCGCGCTGAACTTCGCCATCACCAACTCCATCGGCGCTTTCCTGGTGCTCAGCGGCATCGCCCTGCTCTACGGCCGCGCTGGCGCGCTCAACCTCGCCCAGCTCGGCCGGGCGCTCGCCGAGGCGCCGTCGGACCGCCTGGTGGTGGTCGCCTTCGCGCTCCTGCTGGTCGGGTTCCTGGTCAAGGCGGCGGTGGTGCCGTTCCACTTCTGGCTGGCCGACGCCTACGCGGTCGCCCCCACGCCGGTGTGCATACTGCTCGCCGGCGTGATCAGCGAGCTGGGCGTGTACGCCGTCGCGCGCATCTACTGGACGGTGTTCAGCGGTCCCTTCGCCCCTCACGCAGCCGGACTGCGGGCGCTGCTGCTCGGCGCGGCCGTGCTCACCGCCGTGCTCGGCGGTGTCATGTGCGTCATGCAGCACCACCTTGCCCGCCTGCTCGCCTTCGCCACCGTGAGCCACGTGGGGCTCACGCTGGTCGGCGTCGCCCTGCTCGAGCCGACCGGCCTCGGCGGCGCGACGCTCTACGCGGCCGCGGACGGCATGGTCAAGGCTGCGCTGTTCGTGCTGGTCGGCATCGTCGCCCATCGCTTCGGCAGCCTGGACGAGCTGCGGCTGCGGGGGCAGGGACGGCGGCTGGCCTGGGCGGCGCCCTTGTTCGTACTGGGCGCGCTGGGCCTGGCGGGAGTCCCACCATTCGGCACCTTCATTGGCAAGGCGCTGATCGAGGAGGCCGCCGGCGGCGCCGGGGTCTGGGTCGCGGCGCTGTTCACAGTCTGCTCCGCACTGACGGCCTCCGCGGTGCTGCGCGCCACCGGGCGGATCTTCGCCGGCTGGGGACCGGTGCGGGTCGTCGGCGGGCCGGACGTCACCGCCGAGCGCGAGAGCGGGACTCGGGAGGACGAGCTGCACGCCCCGCGGACGCGGGTCAGCCTCTCGATGCTGCTGCCCGCGCTGGCCCTGCTCGCCGGAGCCCTGGCGGTCGGCCTGGTCCCCGGCCTGTCCGCCCGCGCCGACCAGGCCGCTGCCGACTTCGCCGACCGGCCCGCCTACGCTGCGACCGTGCTCGGCGGCGCCGCGGCGCCGCGGTCCCAGGCCGCCGAGCCCGAACCTGAGCGGCTGGCTCGCGCGGCGCCCTGGTCGGCGGCGACCCTGCTGCTCGCGGCCGGCATGGCGCTCGCCGCACTGTTCGGCCGGCACCTGCCCGCCCGGCCACGCCGGTTCGCCGTGCGGGTCGCCGGACCGGCCGCGACCACACTGCGCAACCTGCACAGCGGGCTCATGGGCGACTCGGTGACCTGGCTCACCGTGGGCGCCGCCGCCTTCGGCGCCCTGCTGGCGGTCACCCTGCGCTGACCCTGGCACGAGCACGTCCGGCAAGCGGTGGTCGTGCTTTGCCGCGTGAGTGCAGCTTTGCCGCGCAGTATGCCGCTGAAGCACCCGGTTTGGGCGATCTGTGGAGCACTCTGCGCGGCAAAGCGCCACCGCCGCGGCAAAGCACGGCAAAGCACGCGGAGCAAAGAAGATCGCAGTCATGGGCGGCTGGGCGTATCGGCGGACGAGGGAGTCAGGTACCTTTGGGGCCGGGAAGCAGCCCACGGGTGCCACGCTTGGGCCCTGCCGGCGGCAGTCATCCAGGACGGGACGAGCGACAGCCGGAATGACGAGACCATGAGCGCTACGGCATCTGACTCCGGGCACCGCGCGGACGATCGGCGCGGGCCGCCGAGCAGGCGCGGCACCGAAACCAAGCGGAATACCCAGGACTACGAGCGTGAGCTGCGGCGGCACGAGCTGGCGGTGGGCCGCTCGCTCACGCAGGTGCTGCCGAGCGACCGGCCGGCCAAGCTGCGCGAGCTCGCCGAGGCACGGCGGGTCCTCGCCGGGGCCATCCGCGACCTGCGCCAGCTCAAGCGCGAGCTGGAGGCGGAGCTCGAGCGGTATGCGGCGCTTCGCTCGCGCAACCAGCGCGAGCTGCTCGACTACGAGGCGGTGGACGGCGAGATCGAGGAGGTCCTCGAGCGCTGGGAGGCGCGCCGCGACCAGCTCGCCACCGCCATCGAGCGCGGCGGCGGCCACCAGGGCGGCGGGGGCGGCGGCAGAGGGGCCCGGGCCAGCCAGCCCAACCGCGGCGGCCAGACCAACCGGACCGGCCAGCCCAACCGCGGCCATGCCAACCGCGGCCAGCCCAGCCGCGGTGGCGAGCCCGGCGGCCGCGGCGGCCAGCCCAGCCGCAGGGCCCAGGGCGACCGGACGGGCCAGGGTGACCGCAGCGGCCAGAGCAACCGCGGGTCCCAGGGTGACCGCCGGTTCCAAGGCGACCGCGAGTCCCGGGGCGACGGCCAGGCGAACCGCGGCGGCCAGCGCCAGCGCCGCGATCAGGGCGGCCGCGGTGGCCGCCAGGGCCAGGGCGGCCACGGCCGGGACGGCGGGCAGGGAGGCCGCCGCGCCTAGGAGCGCTCAGACCGCGGCGACCAGGCGCTCGACCAGCGCCCTTGCCTCATCGTCGAACCAGGGCGGCTCGCCGGCGGCGGCGTTCTCGAGCACCCGCGCCGCGCTCGAGGTCGCCGGGATGGCCACGTGGCAGCGCCGGTCGCTCAGGCCCCACTTGAGCAGCGCCTGGGCCCAGGTGCGGACGCCATAGGGTCGTAGCGGCGCGAGCGCCTGGTCCGGCGGCCTCCGGACCGTCAGGCGACCCTCGCCGAACGGGCGCATCACCACCACCCCGAGCCCGAGCTCGGACGCCAGCGGCAGGATCTCCCGCTCAACCTCGCGCTCCAGCGGGTTGTAGGGCACCTGGACCGCCTGGATCCTGCCCGTGCGCATGACCTCCGCCAGCTCGTCGAAGGCGGCCGGGCTGTAGTGCGTCGCGCCGACCGCGGCCACACTGCCGCCGTCCCGCAGCCGTTCCAGCAGGTCGAGCTGCTCAGGCCAGGCGACCAGGTTGTGCACCTGGTAGAGGTCCACGCGGCCGTACCAGCCGAGCGCCCGCTCGGCCTGGCGCCTCCCCTCGGCCGCCGAGGAGGTCCAGATCTTGGTCGCGACCAGTGCCTGCTCGCGCCGACCGCGGAGCGCCCCGCCGAGCAGCTCCTCGGCCCGGCCGTACATGGGCGAGGAATCGATCAGGTTCGAGCCGGCGTCGATGGCGGTCGCGATCAGGTCGTCGACGGCCTGCCGTCCGCGCCTGGCCGTCCGTTCCAGTGTCTGCCAGGTCCCGAGTCCGACCACGGGCACCTCGAGACCCGCGGCGCCAAGCTTGCGTCGCTCCATCGCGCTAGCGCCAGTCCTCCTCGTCGTCCATCGGCACCGGCTGGGACTGCTCCCACGCGTCGGCCTCCGGGATCTCGTCCCCGAGCTGCGGCGGCACGAGCTCGTCCTGCTCGCGCAGTGGCTCAGCCTGCTCGAGGGCGTCGGCCTCTGGCACTGCGTCGTCGCTCACAAGCATCCTTCTCTCGCATTCTGGAGCCGGGCGCCGCGCGGCCATGGCTCGTCGAGGCACCAACGACTGTCCCGGATCGGCCGCGCGTGTGCGCCGCCGTGGTTCAGCCTACCCCTTGAGCACGCCGGCCGGGCGCAATGGTGCAGCGACCTTTGGGCCGCCGCAGAGACGCCGACCGGAAGCAGCGCGAGCCGCTCGGATCAGCGCTTCTTGCGGTCCTGCTGGCGCTGCTTGGAGGCGATGGCGTCGGCCAGCTCGCTCTTGGTCATGCGGGAGCGGCCGGTGACGCCCAGCTCCCTGGCCCGCTCCAGCAGCTGCGGCTTGGTGTTGCCCTCGACGTCCACGCCGCCATAGGTCCGCTTGGGCCGCGTCCGCGAGGCCGGAGAGCGCTGCCTGGCCTGCGGGTCCGACGGGCCCTTGCCGTTCTTGGGCTCCCATCGGTCGCCACGCTTCTCGAACGAGTGCTTCAGCGCGGCGTACGCGGTGCGGTGGGCACGGTCGCCCTCACCATAGGTCTCCACCGCGCTGTCGTGGGCCTCCGCCCAGGTGCGCTGAGCCTTCGCCGGCGAGCGCTGCAGCGTGCTCGGAAGGTCCTTTTTCCTGGTGACAGGCATATTCAGTCACCCCCTCGGCCAGTGACTACCCCTCCGGGGGGCGCTCAACCGGCTGGGGACGCTTCTGCTCGCCGGGCAGCGGCTCCGGGTGCCCGAGCGTGCCCAGCTCGGCGACGTCCCGGGGGAACCCCAGCGCCACCGCCCAGTCGAGCCCGACGCGCAGGCGCCGCGTCCACGTCGGCAGTGCGAACAGGTGATAGGAGCGGGTCACCATCCAGCCGAGCAGCCCGGACACGGGGAAGCCGAGGACGCGCCCGACGCCGTACCGCTCGGAGAGGTTGACCAGCAGGCCGAGGTTCTGGAAGGTGAACGGCCGGCGGGTGCCGTGGCCCAGCGAGGCGGAGACGTTGTCGGCGCAGACCTTGGCCTGCCGCAGGGCGTGCTGGGCGGTGGGCGGTGCGGTCTCCCCCTTGCGCCCGGCGACCGGCACGGCGGCCGCGTCGCCGACCGCGAACACGTCGTCGCGGCCGGGCACAGCCAGGTACTCGTCCACCATCAGCCGGCCGCGCTCGTCAGTGGCCAGGCCGAGCTTGCCGATCAGCGGGTCGGGGGTGACCCCGGCGGTCCACACCACTGTCGAGGTCGGCACCCACTCGCCGTCGGAGAAGCGCACCCAGTCCGGCCCCACCTGGTCGAGCGTGGTCTTCAGGCGGATCTCGACCCCGCGCTTGCGCAGCACCTGCAGCGCGGTTCTGGAGAGCCTGCCGCCGAGCTCGGGCAGCACCTGCGGGGCGACGTCCGCCAGCACCCAGCGGATGTCGCTCGGCCGCAGTGCCGGGTACAGCCGCAGCGCCCGCCGGACCAGCGCCTGCAGCTCGGCCACCAGCTCGGTGCCGGCGTAGCCCGCGCCCACCACCACGAACGTCAGCCGCGCCCTGCGCTCGTCGAGGTCGTCGGTGGCGTCCGCCAGCTCGAGCTGCTCGAGCACGTGGTTGCGCAGGTAGATAGCCTCCGCGAGCGTCTTGAAGCCGTGTGCGTGCTCGGCGAGGCCGGGGATCGGGAATATGCGGCTCACCGAGCCGAGCGCGACCACCAGCCGCTCCCACTCGAGCGAGCGCTCGGCCCCGGCGGTGGTCACGTAGTCGCAGGTGCGGCGGTCGAGGTCGACGGCGGTGACGTTGCCGACCTTCAGGCGGGTGCGGCGCAGCGCCTGCCGCAGCGGCACCACCACGTGACGCGGCTCAATCGTGCCGGCGGCCGCCTCGGGCAGCAGTGGGGTGTAGAGCATGTAGTTCTCGACGTTGATCAGGATGATCTCGGCCTCTTCCGGAGGCAGGCGTCGCTCCAGGCGGCGCGCCGTGTACATCCCCCCGAAACCGCCACCGAGCACCAGGACCCGCTTGCGCGTCATCGTCGCCACCACTCCTCAACCAAGCTGCCGCGCCAGCGCATCGGGTTCGGTGACCGGCTGCCGGCAGGCGAAGTGCTCGCAGACGTAGGCGGTGGCGTGCCCGTCGACGGGCGCGCGGTCGGCCAGCAGCGGCACCACCGCGGCGGCCTCCCCGTCGGCGGGCGCCGCCATCGCGACCACCTGGTTCGGCCGGTAGCGGCGCCGGACCTCGGCGAGCAGGGCGCCGGTGTCGGGCGCGCCCGGCGCGCCCACGATCGCCACCTCGCGCACCTTGGAGAGCGCGAAGTCGGCAACGCCGAGGGCGTGGCCGAAGCCGGTCGGCGCGCGCGCGAACAGTCCCTGGACCACCCGCAGCGCTCCAAGGGCCGCCTGCTCGTAGCGCTCGCTCCCGACCAGCCGGCCGAGCCGCAGCAGCACCTCCGCGGCAACCGACGAACCGGCGGGAACCGCGTTGTCGAACAGCTCCCGTGGCCGCACCACGAGCTTCTCGGCATCGGAGCCGGTCTGGTAGAAGCCGCCCTCCGGGTCGGCGAACAGCGCCAGCAGCTCGTCGGCGAGCGCCAGCGCCTCGCGCAGCCAGCGCGGCTCGAAGGTGGTCTCGTACAGGGTCAGGCACGCTTCCGCCATGCAGGCGTGGTCGTCCAGGTAGCCGGGGCCACCGAGGCGGCCCTCCCGCCACGCCCGCCGCAGGCGGGGCGTCCGCATCGTGCCGAGCACGAACTCCGCGGCCGCCTCGGCGGCCTCGACGTAGCGCTGCTCCGGCAGGACGCGGCCGGCCTCGGCCAGAGCGGCGATCGTCAGGCCATTCCAGGCCGCCAGCACCTTGTCGTCGGTGGCGGGGCGGACCCGGCCCGCGCGGCGCTCGAGCAGCGCGGCGCGCCCGCCAAGCACCGCGCGCTCCAGCTCGTCCACGCCCACCCCGGTCCGTTCGGCCACCGCCTCGGGCGGGAACGGCGTCCACAGCACGTTCCTGCCCTCCCAGTTGCCGTCGGGGAGCGCACCGAAGAAGCTCGCGACCGGCTCGCCGGCGACCTCGACCAGCTCCTGGTAGGACCAGACGAAGAACCGCCCCTCCTCCCCCTCGGAGTCGGCGTCCTGCGACGAGAAGAAGCCGCCGTCCGCGTGGCGCAGCTCGCGCAGCAGGTAGTCGGCGGTGCGGCGGGCGACCTCGCGGTGGCGCTCGGCGCCGGTGACCTGCCAGGCGCGCGCGTACAGCCGCACGAGCTGGGCATTGTCGTAGAGCATCTTCTCGAAGTGCGGCACCAGCCAGCGGTGGTCGGTGGAGTAGCGGTGGAAGCCGCCGCCGAGCTGGTCGAAGATCCCGCCCGCGGCCATCCGGTCGAGGGTGAGCAGCACCATCTCCAGCGCATCGGGCCAGCCACGCAGGTGGCAGCGGAGCAGGAAGTCGAGCGTCATCGGCTGGGGGAACTTCGGCGCGCCCCCGAACCCACCCCACTCTGGATCGAACGCCTTCCGCACGCCCTCGAACGCCTCCCGCAGCACGCTCTCGTCGAGGCCGCGCCGCTGTTCCTGCTTGAGCGCGCCGGTCTGCAGCGCGACGTGCTCGGCCACCTGGCGGCCCTGCGAGCGCGCCTTGTCGCGCTGGTCGCGCCAGGCGTCGGCAATCGCCCGGAGGACCTTCTCGAAGGCCGGCATGCCGAGCCGGTCCTCCCTCGGGAAGTAGGTACCGGCGAAGAACGGCTCGCCCTCTGGGGTGAGGAACACCGTCATCGGCCAGCCGCCCTGACCGGTCATGGCCTGCACCGCGGTCATGTAGATCGCGTCCAGATCGGGGCGCTCCTCGCGGTCGACCTTCACGCACACGAAGTGCTCGTTCATGAACGCGGCGGTGTGGGGGTCCTCGAACGACTCGTGCGCCATCACGTGGCACCAGTGGCAGGCGGCGTAGCCGATCGACAGCAGGATCGGCCGCTCCTGGCCGCGCGCGCGCTCGAGCGCCTCCGGACCCCACGGATACCAGTCCACCGGGTTGCCCGCGTGCTGCAGAAGGTATGGGCTGGTCTCGCCGGCGAGGCGGTTGGCGCCGCGCCGCTCGGCTGGCTCTGCCATGTGCGATCCCCTGGAAGCTCCGGCGGCAGGTCCAAGGCTACGGTACGCCCGGTCTCGCGAGTTGGCTTCGACAGGCGGTGACGTGGGAGGCTTTGCATCCGGACCCCCCGCAGCTGAGTCCGCCTGGGATCCCGAGGAGCCACATGGACGCCGTGAGCCGCTACGTCCAGGCCGTCCTGCAGGACGAGCGATATACCGAGCCCCGCTTCGTCGCCTGGGTCGACCAGGCAATCGCGGAGTTGCGCGACTGCCTCGGCGACCAGGGTCTGGAGCTGGACGGGCCCGGGGTCGCCCCGGCGGCGCTGGTGATCCTGATGTACCTGCGGCAGGGGATGGACGAGTACGTCGTGCAGAGCGGCATGGCCCAGGAGGACGTGGCGATCGAGACGCTGACCGGCGGCATGGTCGCCCTCGCCCACCTCATCCACCAGCAGCGCACCCCACCGCCGGGCGCCGCCCTTCCGGACGGCACCGGCGCCCAGCACCGCTCGATCGGGGTCGCCGCGCTGCTCCGGCGCACCCTGCGGCAGGCCCGCATCGGCCGGGCGCTACGGCTGCTCCGCAACGTCGAGGCACGCCTGGCCTGGCTCCGGCGAGGCGAGGCGCAGGTCCGCCAGGAGCTGGTCCATTGCGGCGACCCGGACGTCCAGGTCGCGCTCCGTCACCGCCTCGACCTGGTCCGCGAGGAGATCAATCGGACCGAGACGCTGCTCCGCTGAGGGCGTCGATCCGTTCTCCCCCGACAACTGACCCACGACGCGGCGTGGACCGCGGCCGCCAGCCTGTCCCGCCATGGGACGGTAGCGCTCGGCACCGGTTGCGGCACGGCCGGGCTACAGAATGACCTGCCCAGCCTCGAGGCGGGCGAGCGCGTTGCGGCACGCCGCCGCGAACTCCCAGAACACCGCAGTGGTGGTGTCCTTGCGCTGAGCACGGGTGTTGACGCCAAACATCGCCGAGCGCAGCGGGACCGTGAGCTCCAGGTGACCGCCCATCCCCAGCAGGGTCCGGTTGGTGATGTTGGCTGGCTCGTCGCCGTTGAGCGACTCGTGGTCGAGGGCGTCGACCGCGTCCATCCCCACCGCGGCGAACTCCTCCAGCAGGCGCTGCTTGAGGGTGGCGTTGCGGCCCCCGATCAGCACCACCTCGGCGCCGTCGGGCAGTCCCGCCCGCGAGGTGGTGCAGCCGTGCAGGGCCAGCGCGTTCAGCGCCCCCGCGCACAGCGACACGGCGACGCCGTCGTCGCAGTGGGTCGAGGTGACGTGCAGCTCGCTGTTGTTTGCCGCCCGCAATCCTTCGAACATCCAGTAGTCGTAGGTGACGCCAGTGCCCGGGGGCACGGCCAGGGTCGCCGGGTGGTAGCCGGCGATCGCCAGGCACAGCTCGGAGGTGCCGAACTCGATCCCGCCCCCGTGCGGGGCGATGATGGTGGTCTTGGTGACCGCGCACTTGTGGGGCAGCCCGTCGTCGAACAGCTCCTGGCGCCGGTAGCGGCGCGCGTAGTCCACCGTCTCCACCAGGTTGGGATCCAGGTAGAGCGCGGTGTTCGACGGGTAGGTGTCGGAGGTGGTGGTGCTTTCCAGCGTGGCCATCGTTCTCAATCCTCTCCCGGTGCCACGTCCTGCGGAGCTCTTGGCGGCGAATGTCGGATCTCACCGTGTCATCCGGGCCCGCCGGGGTGCAGCGGGGCCAGCACCGCCAGGCCGATCAGCGCCAGCCCGACCAGGGGCACCAGCCGCACGCCCCACCTGGTGACCCGCTCCACCGCCATCACCGCGGCCAGCACCGCCATCCACAGCACGCTCTCGACACCGACGGCGAACATCACCAGCATCAGCGCCCAACAGCTCCGGAGGCAGGTGATCGCGGACTGCCACGGCGGACTGGAGTCGCCCCGTGCCGTGGCGAGCGCGCGCCGCTGGAGGGGGGCCAGCTGGACAGCGCCGGCCAGGACCAGCGTGGCCGAGGTCACCAGCCACTGCTGCTGCCCCAGCCACGGCCATGCCGCGACCAGCCGGTGGACCATGGCGTCGCCGGCCAGCATGGCGACCGCGAAGCCGGTCCACACCGCAGCGGTCGCCACGGCCACGGCGCTGGTGGTGGCCCACCACCGCTGCGTGCGGCGCACCCGGGCCGCGACCGCCGGGATCGCCGGGGGCAGCATCGTGGCGACGACCATCAGCTGCCACTGGCCCAGGAAGGCGACCAGCGCGCCCGGCCGTGGGGGCTGACCCGAGCCGAGCACCACCGCGTGTGAGGTGTGGCCCACCGTGCCGCTTGCCAGCACCGCCCACGCCGCGGCGGCAAGGCCCCCCAGCGCCGCCACGACCGGGACGGTCTGGTCAAGACCCGGCCGGGTGAACCGTCCCGTTTCCGGCATCGGGCCGTGCTCAGCTGGTGTAGCAGTAGGAGTCGCTGGAGGCGTCGCCGGCCTGCAGCCTGGTCTGGTGCACGCGCAGGCCCCGGAAGTCGTCGCCGTTGGGGAAGAAGCGCGCGTCCAGGGCCATCCCCCCGGCCTGCGGGTCGGCGTCCAGCTTGGCCGCCCAGGCCCCGACGCCGTCCGGGTAGAAGACGTCGTCCCAAGCCGCGTAGAGCGAGTTGGTGACATAGACGCGCCTGCCGTCGCGGCTGAGCTCCACCATCTGCGGGCCGCCGCCCAGCCGCAGGTCGGGGGCTGCCGGGTGCGGCTGGCGCCGCACGATGCCGCCGAGCTTGACCGAGCCGGTCTCGCGCGGGTTGAACGGGTCGCTGACGTCGTACTGCTTCAGCTCCCCGGTGCCATAGCAGGAGACGTACAGCCAGCGGTCATCCACCGACAGGTCGATGTCGGAGACCAGCGGTGGCACGGCGCCAAAGGGCTGCAGCGCCGGCGGCAGGTCATCGGGGTCGGCGGGCTGGGCGGGGATGGTGACCACCTTGCGGACAGTCCAGCGGTCGCCGTCCTGGTGCCATAGCCACACCGACCCGGACAGGTCCTCGACGCTGATGACCACGCCGACAAAGCCCCAGGCCTTGGAGGGGTCGTGGGCGGGGCGCACCTCGAACACCAGCTGGTGCTGGTCGCCCAGGTCGACGCGCTGGGTGAGCTTGCGCCCCGACAGGCTCCAGAAGTTCAGGTGATGGCCGAACTTGCGGCCCAGCAGATCCTCCGGGTTCAGGCCGTTCTCGAACATCGACGGGGTCGCCCACTCGGAGGTGATGACCGTGTCGTAGTTGAGATGCCACCAGACGTCGTACCCGAAGAACTGGTCGCCGCGGTCCAGCTCCCAGGCGCCGATGACGTCGAAGGTGTCGTGGTCCAGCAGCGCGACCCCGCCGGGGCCGTCGTTGCCTCCTGCCCCGCCGAGCGCGGACATGAAGATGCCGCCTGGCCCGCAGTGGATGGTGTGGGGCCGGGAATAGCCGGCCTTGGCGGCCAGCTCCTCGGCCTCGATGGTGCGGACCACCTTGGGGTTGCGCGGGTCGGGCTTGGTGTCCAACACGTAGGTCCGCGACGAGCGGATCCCGGGGACGATCAGGTAGCGGCGCTCCAGGGGGCGCCCGCCATCGCCGTGGCCGGCGTGGCACAGGGCGCTGGAGCAGGCGTTCCAGCCGAAGTGGTGCAGCTCGTTGCCGGCGGTCGGCAGCTCACTCCAGCCGACCACCTTGCCGTAGTCGGATGAGGACGGGTCACAGTCGATCACCGTCATGGCGTCCCTGGCCTGGCCCGCCGGGTCGAACGCGGCCACATAGGCCAGCCGCTCCGGCGGCGCCGCGATCGCGTCCGCCGGGGTGCGGTAGAACGTGGGGTCCAGCATCTGGGACATCAGCTTCTCCTGTGATCGGGAGCGGTGTCGCTCCCTCTTGCGTTCGCGAACCCGCCTATGCGCTGGACGGCTGCGGCATCAGGCCCAGCTGGGTGAGCAGCGAGACCTGGTCGTAGTAGAGGTCGCCACCGACGACCCGCCCGCTGGAGTCGAAGTGCCACATCTCGCACAGCGGCAGGGCGAACTGCTTGCCGGTGGCGGGGAACGGCCCCAGCGGCCCGTCGTGGGTGCCGACCACGGTGAAGGTGCACACCACCGTCTGGCCAGCGTCGAGGTAGCGGGGGTCGGTGATGCGGATGTCGTGGGAGGCCGCGACCCACCCTGCCAGGAAGTCGTCCTTGAACTCCTGGGGCGTCCTGAACGTCCGGCCCTGCGGGTGATCGGTCCAGGCGATGCTGTCGGCGTACTGCTTGGTCATGGCCTCGAAGTCCCTCTGGTTGAAGGCCTCGTGACCGGCGCGGTAGGTCTCGACGTTCCTGGATGCCATGGCTCCTCCTGCTCTCTCGGCCTGGAGGGAGAGTGCGTCGGAAGCGGTGCCGGGCACATCCGGAAGCGGCCCGGAGTTAGCGGCTCCGGACCCGGAGTTAGCGGCCGCTGTCACCGTCTCCAGTCAACCCGAGCCCTCGCGCGCGAGCACGGCCAAGGCCAGGGCCACGAGGTCGGCCCGGGACCCGGCCCCGGTCCTGCGCTGCAGGCTGGCCACGTGCGTCTCGACCGTCCGGGGGGAGAGGAACAGTCGAGCCCCGATCTCCCGGTTCGACAGGCCGCCTGCCACCAGGCGCAGCACGTCCATCTCCCGGCTGGTGACGCCCAGCGACCGGAGATCGAGCGGGACCTCGGACCCGCCCCGGCCCTTCCGGGGCAGCGGCGCGCCGGCCTTGCGGAGCAGGGCCTTGCAGGCCGCCACGACCCGATCGTGCCCGGCCGACTCGAGGACGGGCAGGGCCTGACGGAGCCACCCGACCGGGTCGCCCCACCGGTCGGCGATGGCCGCCTCCGCCACCAGCCGGGTGTGCAGGCATCGCAGCCAGTGCGCCCGGCTCAGCCGCTCCGCGGCCCGCTGAAACGCGGCCTCCCCATCCCGGGCATGACCGACCCGGCCGAGCGCTATGGCCTCGCTCTGGTTGAGGGAGGCTTCGTTCCAATAGGCCAGCGGCGCCCCGATGCCGCTCAACTCGCCCCGGGCCTCCTCACCGCCCTGGCCCTCCAGTTCCATCAGGACCGTCCGCGTTCCCAGGAAGTGCCAGTTGGTCACCCCCTGGGCCCGACGAAGGAGCCCGACGGCCCGCTCGAATGCGTCGATGGCCCGACCACGGTCCTCGCGGAGCAGGGCCAGCGTCCCGCGCAAGCCCCACGCGGCACCGTGGATGTTCGGGTCGTCGGTCGCGTCCTCCGCTTCCCGAAGCGCGGCCTCCATTTCCTGGAGCTCGTCCCGCACCGCGTGGATCAGGCCCGTCACGATCAGCGCGTGGGGAAGCAGCCCCAGACCGAAGCGGCGGCAGAGCTCCACGCACCGTTCGTTGGCCGCGACGAGGTCGTCCCACCGCCTCGCGAACAGATGCGGCCAGCACTGGTTCTGGAGGGTGAGGGCCAGGGCCGAGACCGCCCCTTCGCGCTCGGCCAGCTCTCCTGCTCGAACCAGATCGGCGATGTCCCCCGAGGAGGTCATCTCGACCGTGCCGAGCTCGAGCAGGGCCCGGACCTTCCAAAGCCGCAGGTCAGGCCGCTCGGCGATCTCCAGTTCCCGCCTGAAGACCTCGACGCCCCGCTCGTGGTCCCGCACCGATGCACGACGTCCGAGCACGTCCAGGCACTCGCAGGCCACCTCCGCGAGCGTGAGCCGTTCGGCGATGGCGAGGGCCCGGGAGGCGAGGTCGATTCCCGCCTCGTAGCCGCCGCGCCACACCTCGACCTGTGCCCGGAACGACCACACGCGGGCGAGCAGGCCCTCGTCGTCGGCCGTCCGCGCCAGCCGGGCGGCCTCGCCGAGCTCGTCCAACGCCCGGTCCCACGCTCCCGCCTCCCCCAGGGCCCGGCCCAGCGAGAGCCGCGCTTTCCCCGCGCGCCCTGGCAGCGCATCCGACTGCGCGAGCGGGGCCACGAGCCGCTCCCCCACCTGGACCGCGCTGTCGGGCTTCCCCGCCAGCGAGAGCACCTCCACCAGGACCTCGTCCACCTCGACGGTCAGTTCCCGGTCACCGCCGGCGAGGGACCGGGCGCGGTCCAGGGCCGACTCGGCGCTGCCCAGGGCGGTGCGGGCCAGGGACCTGCGGGCGGACTCGAGCAGCAGGCGCGCCGCTGTCTTCCGGTCCCCGGCGAGCTCCCGGAGCTCCGCCGCCCGCTCGCACCACGGCCCTGGCAGGCCCGGGTGGGCCTGCTGGATCGCCTGGGCGGCCCGTGCCGCCAGCTCCGCCCGCTCCGGCGGAAGCAGCTCCTCCAGCACGGCGTCTCGGGTGAGCGCGTGACGGAACCGAAAACCGGAGCCCTCGGCGCTGTACTCGGGAGAGACGATCTGGGCGTTCACCGCCGATCGCAAGGCGGACAGGACGGCCCCCCGATCCAAGCCCGCCGCGTCGGGGATCAGGGACCAGTCAAAGCGCCTCCCCAACACCGCGGCCGCCCCCAACACCGCCCGGTCCTGCTCGCCGAGGCGCCGCAGGCGCTCGCGGATCATCCCCTGGAACGTCTCAGGGACCCTGGGCGCGCGACCGGTCCGCAGCTCCCAGACGCCGCGCTCCCGCACGAGCGCGCCGCTCGCCACGCAGGAGGCCAAGACCTCCTCGACCAGGAACGGCACCCCCTCGGCCCGAGACGCCAAAAGCCGCCCCAACCCGTCCGGGAGGCTTGGCGCGTCCAGTGTCGCCCTGGCCATCGCTTCCACTTCCGCATCCGAGAGGCGCTCAACAGCCAGAACCAGAGCGTTGCGTCGCGTGACCAAGAGGGCGGGCAACGGTGGTGCTGGCAGCGGCTCGTCGGAGCGCATGGTCGCCAAACACAGGAGACGCTCCGCGGCGACATTGTCGGCCAGGTACTCGACCAGGGCCAGCGTCTCCGCGTCGGCCCAGTGAAGGTCCTCCAGCGTCACCAGGGCACCGGCGCCTCCGGCCAGCACACGCAGCAGGCGGAGCGCCGCCTCGTGGAGCAGCAGGCGGAGCGCCGCCTCGTGGAGCAGCAGGCCCCGGTCCGCGACCAGCGGGCCCTGCTTGGACCACTCCGGGATGAGGACACCCAGCACGGACCGGTACGCCGCCAGCTCAGGCGCCTCGGGAGGCCCGGCCGCGCGCGTGGCGCCCAGCAGCGCCTCGGCGAACGGGCGGAACGGGACCGACGAGCTCGACGCCGCCGCCCGGCCTCGCAGGACCCGCATCCCGACCGACCGCGCCACCGCCTCGAGCTGCAGGGTCAGCCGCGACTTGCCCACCCCGGCCTCCCCCCGGATCAGGACCAGGCGGCCCCGGCCCGCTCGGGCCTCGTCGAGCGCGGCATGGAGGAGGTCGAGCTCCTCGTGGCGCCCCACGACAACCGGACACAGGATCTGCCGCATGCCGTGAGTATCGTTGGCTCGTTCCCCCACGGCCACTGGTCAGTAAGGGCACACCGTCGATGGTGGCGTTGTGGGCGCGAAGGTTTGTCCCAGACCACGGTCACCGGCTGGTCGCGGTAGGCCACCCGCGACAGCAGGGTCAGCTCGACGGTCACCGGAGTAGGTTAGTCAGCTATCTGACGGCCAGCAGGTCACTCGGACGAAGAGCGTTCGAAACGAGCAGAGCCCACCGCAATCACACCAACTCCTGCGAAGCTCCGTAGCTGAAGCCCCCGCCACCTCGAATGCCTAGCCGGAGCCCCACAGCATGGCAGCCAGCTCCTTGCACTTGGGGCACACCGGTGCAGGACGAGCGTGGGATCCGGACCAGAGAGGAAGAGGCCGTGTTGCTTGCCCGGGTGTCCCACTCACTGCGGGCGCTCGGTCTGCCCGGCGTCCCGATCGGGCTGATCGCATCGATCCCGGCATTTCTGGCGCCGACCACCGGCTTGCTACGTGGTCGCGTGGGGTTCGGGCTGGTGTTGCTGACTGTGCAGTACGGCATGGTGATCTTCGGCAAGCGCTACGGCGACTATCGACGGCGGGCGGCGGCGGCGACACCGGCGCCGCCCTCGGCCTCCTTCGAGACAGCTCACCAGACGCGACGCCGGGTACAGCAGCGCTATCGCTTGGCCAATGTGGCAGCCCTGCTCACCTTGAGCATCTTCGGTTTCGTCACCCGTCTCCCTGTCGGCGCCGGACTGGTCGGCTTCAGCGCGGCCCTGCTCACCACTGCCGCGTGGCTGCGCTGGTGGGAAGACCGCCATGGGCTGCTGCTGTGGCACCTCGCTGTCACCGGCGAGCTACGGATTCGTACCCGGCCCATCAGCTCTACTCGACGACCGCTCGGGCAGGCGAGGAACCCGCCCGACGACCGTGATCTGTCGGCCATCCACTACCTGGTGACTGCACGAGTCGATGAACTCGAGCACGACTCGGTTGAAGGCGTCGGGTACCTCCAGGTGCGGCAGGTGGCCGACGGCGCGGCCGGGCTGGCCGCGGCGCCGGTGACGCACTTCGACCAGACCGGCGCCAGAGCGGCGGGCCGGCTGCACTGGGTCCACTCGACCTCTGATGGGAGCGAGGCTAGCGGGTGCCGACCCCGGGTACCGCGAAGACCGGGCAGGCCAGGGAGTAGCTCGTGGCGTCGCGCACCGGCTGCGCCGCGAGCGGGTCGCGGGTCGCGCGCGGCTCGTGAACCGTCGGCAGGCTCGCCGATGCGGATGGTCCACCCTTCAAGCGCAGGATCTCGATGCCGCGGCTCATGTCGAACAGGTAGACCAGGTCGCCGTGCCAGGCTGTGTCCCACGACAACGAGCTCGGGTTGGTCGTCGCGTCGGTTCCCGTCACGTAGTAATAGCCGACCTGTCGCAGGGCTCTGGCGTCGGACGCGTCGATCACGCGAAGCCCTTGGCCGTACCAGGCGGCCGCGAGCGTCGATCCCGACAGCTCGAAGTAGTGCGCCGAACAGGAATCGACCGGCGCGGCCGAGTCACTGGCGTCCTGGGTCGGGTGGAACGCGCTCAGGGCGGTCATCCGGTACGGGTCCTCCGGCGTGGAGCTCACGGCCGGGCTGCCACCCAGCGAGTCGGTGATGTCCGCGGCGACGATGCGTCCGCCTTGCGCGCAGGGCTGCGTGAAGTCCTCCTCGGTCATCAGCGCGATGTTGCCGTCCTTGACGCCAGACGCGTGCACCTGGCCGTTGAGCGGTCGGGTCGAGTTGTGGATGAAGTCGGTCTGCGGCTGGGCGACGCCGTCCGGGCCGCCCTGGATGCCACCGCCGGCGACAAGGATCGGATCCCATGGCTTGGCGACGCGGTCCTTGCCCGTCCTCGGGTCCCGCCATTTGCCTCGCGTCGCGTAGCCGAGCAGGCCACCCCGCCCGCTCGTCCACGCGATGCCTGCCGCGTCGACGTCGACGTCGACGTCGTGCGAGTAGTCGGTCAGCCCGTCGTTGCGCCACAGGTCGATCGGCTTTGGGAACGTCTCCGGATGTGCCGCGTCCTTGAGGTTCGTGACCCAGACCGGCCGGCCGTCCCCGCGGCCACCGGGCGTGAACGGCCCGAGATAGGCGAGGTCGCTGCGGCGGGCCGGCCCGCCGGTCCACACGTAGTCGCAGTCCTCGATACAACTCGTCGTGTGGCCTGCGGGAAGCTCGACGAAATCGCCGACCTGCTGCAGGTTCGCCGGGTCCGCGTACGAGATGACGTAGAAGCCGGACCGGCAGCCGGGATTCCGGTTCTTGGAGCCGAGCGTGCCGATGCCGGGGCAGCTCGCCTGATCCACATCGTCGTGGCGTGGGTCGAGCGCTCCGATGATGAGCTTGCGTCTGACGTCGAGCTCCATGTCCTCGTCTTGCCAGTAGCCGTTCGCGCCGAGGATTTCGGCTGGCTGGAAGGTGTCGAGCAGCCGTGGCACGGCGGGGTTGCTGACGTCGTAGGTGTTGAAGCCGTACCGTCCGGACGTTTCCTGCGTCCCCGCCTGACTCGATGGCCGTGGGTTGGGTCGACCCACTCCACTTCAGCGCAGCAGACCATGCTCCATGGCGAACATCGCCGCGGCCGCGCGCGTGGATGCGCCGATCTTCGTGTAGATGTGCTGGACGTGGTGTTCGGCTGTCCGGGGTGAAATGACGAGCGTCGCGGCGATCTGGCGGTTCGACAGTCCGCGTGCTACCAGCCGCAGCACCTCGATCTCCCGGTCCGAAAGCTGCCCAGGCCAGACGCTTCGGGAAGCGACAGGCTGCTGACCCGCCGCCTCGATGACCGCTCGGGTGCACTCGGGGTCGAACCGGCCCGAGCGAGCCAGAGCTTCAATCTCCGCCGCCGCAGCGTAGGGCGCCAGGGCCGCGCGGTACGGGCGGTCTTGCGTCATGGCCTGGTAGGCGTCGCCCACTGCCAGCAGCCGGGCGTCGGTGGGGACCTCCGCTCCGGAGGCGCCGTGGTGATAGCCCGACCCGTCCTGGCGCTCGTGATGCATCCCGGCGATGCGTGCCAGAGGCCTGAGGATCGCCGATCGAGCCAGGATCCGCTCCGTGTGGTACGGATGCAGCCGAACCTGCTCCCACTGGATGGAGGTGAGCGCCCGAGGCTGCTCCCACACACTGCTGGAGATGGCGACGCGTCCGAGATCGTGGAGCAACGCCGCCCGACGGAGCAGGTCGACGTTGTCCTGCGGCAGCCGCATCTGCCCGGCAGCCATCTCGACAAGCCGTGCGACATCAGCGGAGTGACCCAGCGTGAACGGTGTCTTGAGATCGACCATATCGGCGAAGACTCCAGCGATGTCGTCGAGCTGCGCCTGGGGGATCCAGCGAGCAGGCTGTGGCTCAACCTCCAGCACCTCGGCCCACACGTCTGCCTCCGCGAGGCCTTGAAGGAGATCGTTCCCAACGGCTTCGAACGTCCTGGCCACGGCAGGGTCGAACCATCCGCCAGCGCGACGCCGCACCATCTCGACGGCCGCATCAGGGCCGCCGAGCCGATCAAAGATCACGGCCTGGGTCGCGACCGCACTGAAACGCGCCGACAGCGCAATGTCATCGCCGGCCAGCCCGTGCGCGCCGCCGTTCCCATCCCACCGTTCCAGGATGTGCAGCAACCCCGTGCGCACACCCTCGCCCAGCCGCAGGCGCTCGGCCATCCGGGCACCCACTCGCAGACGGCCCGGACGATCGTCCGGCTCCCCTGCTTGCCCCCGGCCACTGTCCGGGCCAGATAGCGGATCCGCTGGACGCCCGTTCCCCGTCCCACGGTCGTCATGAGCGCCAGCGCTTCACGGCGGCTCGCCATATCGGTCCGCTCAGCCTGCGGCGCGCCGGTCAGGTCATCTCCGAACAGGTACCACGCCTCGTGGGCCGGGGCCGTACACCCAAGATGTCGAAGCAGCGTCGTGTAGAAGACGTCGCGGACGACCGGATCCGGCACGTCCCCCGCTCGGGCGAGGTGGGTGGCCAGCAGACAGCTCCGCACGGCCTTCTCCGGCTCCTGGCCCATGCCCAGGTCGGTGGCGACCGACAGCGCCGCCAGCATGTCGGCAAGCCTCAGGTCGTCGTTGAGCACTCGGCCCCCCTCGGTCCGCCGACTCAGCCTGCCATGGACGGTTCCGGCCCAGCATCGGCTCGAATGGGCAGGCCTACCGATGCGCCGGATGGCACCGGCCGGCCAGGCTGCCGTCGGGTGCCGATGAAGGAGGTAGCGATGATCCGGACGATGACGATACGGCGGTCGGCTTCGGCACAGCCGACCCTGCTGACCCCGGCCTTCGTGGCGGTGACGCTGGCCTCGCTAAATGCTTCCTGGGAGTTCATGCCGCATGGTTGAGTTCCTGCTCGTCAGTGGGCTGCTGGTCGGGTGCGAACGGGCTGCCGATCTGCGACAGCACCTGGGTTGGGGTGATCGTGTGGGCCCACCGGTCGGCGTCG